>Ga0209373_10000100_pt1 | contig 190728 bp, 184 predicted proteins | sample Higcelweek5metaG_FD_187173 | JGI IMG/M metagenome (GOLD analysis project Ga0209373, IMG submission 187173) | Freshwater pond sediment microbial communities from the University of Edinburgh, under environmental carbon perturbations - High... | ecosystem: Environmental > Aquatic > Freshwater >... | reverse complement strand
ATCATTGGGGTCGCTCAGCCCGGTCGAATATCGTAAGAGCCTCGGCCTGATCTTATGAAACAGTCCAAGTTTTTATCCGCACCCCCAACGGATCAAATCCTGCTGAAATTCAACACCTGCGGCGATGTCGTGGCAGTCAATTTTGTTCCATAATTCATACTATGCAACTTTCTTTATCTAACGGAAAATAAACAGGAAAAGTGCCTCGCTGACTTGGGATGGTGCCCTCTACACGTTTTCGTCTGCGAACTGTTGAGACACTCGAACGTCGAAAGTCCAGCGCCGAGATCTCGCTCCATTGAAAGCAGGCCAATCCCGCTTCTTGTGATGGCGTCCTGGACCAGGTCCGGATCTCCGTCGATCAACCCTCAAGGGGTCGGCTAGCAAGCTGCCGCCGCTCCGTCTTCGTCTACGCGGTGATCGCGACCGTCCCTGTTCCTTTGGGGAGCCATCAGCGGGAATTGGCCCGCTTCCGATGGAGCACCTCAAGATGGCACACGATCTTTCTCTCGCCCAGTCTCACGCCTTCCACCTCTGCAACAACCTGATGGTCCCAATTACCCTGTTCAGATCCGGCGACGAATTCGGCGTCCTCCCGTCCGACGAACTCGATGACGAAGACGATCTTGAGATCGTGCACGAATACTTCCCGCGTGGGTCTCATTGAGACTCGCCTGTCTTTGCCGCTGACGACCTGTCGGCCGCAAGGGAAGCTTCGCCGCAGCACCTTGCTGCAATTTTTGTCAGTTGCGTGCTGCGCCCTTGCCCCCTCCGCTCTTCGCGGCGGGATGAAGGTGGCCCGCAGATTGCGGGAAGATGAAGGGACGGCCGCTGTGCGGCCGATGAACATATGAAACGAGAAGAATTGGAGGCGCTGCGCGCCAATGTGAGTTGCGAAGCTGTGCTGGAGCAGACCGGATACGAAATCGATCTGAAAGAAAGCAGCCGTCGAGCCGTCAAATACCGGAATGGTGGCAACATCATTATTGTAACCCATGACGGAAGAGGCTGGTTCGATCCGCTGGGTGATGAGAAGGGTGACGTCTTCGGCCTTGCGATGTTTCTGGCAAGGACCACGTTCCCGGTCGCCGTGGAAGCTGTTGCAGCGCTGGTCGGGTTTCAGCTTTCCCGGCCAGAATGGCGTCCGTCGTGGTCTTCGGTGGCAGACGAGGTTATTGGTGACCGTTGGAGCCGCCGGCGCTCGCCTTCGCCAGGGTCGGGCGCGTGGCGCTATCTGTCCTGGGCGCGTTTGATCCCGGCGGGAATTTTGCGGCAAGCCATTCTGGAAGACATACTACGGGAAGGACCTTCCGGCAGCATGTGGGCCGCGCATGTTGATAGCCATGGCCGAGTGGTCGGCTGGGAAGAGCGCGGGACCGAATGGCGCGGGTTTTCGACCGGGGGCTCCAAGCGTCTGTTCCGGTTCGGTCCGTCTGACGCCAGCCGCCTTTGCGTCACCGAGGCCGCGATCGACGCGATGAGCCTCGCAGCGCTCGAGGGTTCGCGCGAGGGAACGGTCTATCTCAGCACCGGCGGCGGGTGGTCACCGGCGACAGATGCCGCGCTTTGCGAACTCGCTGTGCGGCCGGGACTGACACTGGTGGCTGCGACGGATGCCAATTCCCAAGGAGACATCTACGCAGAGCGATTGCGTGCACTCGCCGAGGCGTCGGGCTGCGACTGGCAGCGGTTACGCCCGCCGGCAAACGATTGGAATCTGGTTCTGCAGAACAGAGAAAAGGAGAGACGGGAAGGAAAATGGAGAGGAAGATGAGGCCTGCCGCATGCGCGCCGGCCGCATCAAGGGAGGCTTCGCCCGGCATGCGCCGGCCCTTGACCCGGCCCGACACGGACGCAGCAACGCGGGAGGGGTCATGAAGGACTGAAGAGGATGGTGAGCCGGTGAGGCAGCGCCGCGCTTCGGTTCGGACAGGGCCGAAGGAGCCGTCGATGAACACCACCTCTCCCGTAATCCGCAAAATCTTTCAGGGCATTGCCTCCCGTCAGCAGATGTATAGCCTGTTCGACCGTCACAAACAGCGGCCGGACCGCTGGCAGGATGACGCTACACCGATCTATGCCGGCGAGTGGTTCGAGATCGCCGAAGCCGAACATGACCATATGTTCGAGATTCTGCCGCCACTGTGGATCCGGGGCCCGATGTTCGCCATGCGTGAGTTTCTGACGGGGTCAGTGACCAGCGTGTTCTTCGCCCTGCGCATCGATGGCCAGATCCGGTATTTCCACGGCTATTGCGATCTTTCCGACAACGCTGCGGTCGAGCACATGCGCGTTGCGATCATCGATCGGGAAAGCCGGCCGGTCCGGGCCATGACCCGGGGGGAACGCCTTGAGCACATCTGGAGCACCACTGCCGATGACTATCGCGGCTATGCCGGTCAACGATGGCCCGATGCAGATCGCGGCAAGCGAACCGTCATTCTCTATCGTCAGGGTGACGGCACGGTCCTGAAACTGCTTGACGACCTCAGCGACGCGGAAATTTCCGCCAAGCTGCCGGTGCATCTGCGCCATCTCCCTGAAACCGTCGCGGCGTGAGCCCACGTCCATTCAACCCTCCCAGCCCATCTTAACTGCCGGATGACGTCTGGCGGAACGATGGCGCTCGCTCTTATTTCAGATGGAGATTTCCATGAGTAACGGTCCCTTTTCCCTCGATATGTTCGGCTCGAGCGCCCTGTCATTGGGGCTTGGCCTCGGTGTCACCGTCTTCGGTTGCTCTGTGGCCAATGACGATGACCCCGATCCCACACCGCCGGCGCCCGCTCCGGCAAAGGCGGCGATATCGCCCGCTCCACTCAAACCCGCCACCCGCAAACAGGGTGACCGCGCCAATTTCTATTTCGAGGAAGGTGAGGACCGTGGTCTTGCCGTATCGTGGAAGGAGCGGGCACGCCTGAATGTCGCGGCCATCCTGACGGCGACCGAGATCGAGCGGGGTAATGTGCCGGTCACACGCGAGCAGCAGAAGCGGCTGACCCGCTTTACCGGCTTCGGTGCATCAGAGCTTGCTAATGGCATGTTTCGCCGCCCAGGCGAGGTGGATTTCCGGGACGGTTGGGATGAACTCGGTGCGTCGCTCGAAACCGCCGTCTCCGGCGCGGATTACGCCAGCCTTGCACGATGCACGCAATATGCCCATTTCACACCGGAATTCATCATCCGGGCGATCTGGGCGGGATTGCAACGCATGGGCTGGCGCGGCGGCCGGGTGCTTGAACCGGGCATCGGCACTGGCCTGTTTCCGGCGCTGATGCCGGAAGCGTATCGCGACATTTCCTATGTCACCGGCGTCGAACTCGATCCGGTGACAGCCCGCATCGTCAGGCTTCTTCAGCCGAAGGCGCGGATTATCGAGGGCGACTTTGCCCACACCGAGCTGTCGCCGATCTATGACCTCGCCATCGGCAATCCGCCATTCTCCGACCGAACTGTCCGCTCCGACCGGCAGTACCGCTCGCTTGGCCTGCGCTTACATGACTATTTCATTGCGCGTTCGATCGACCTGCTGAAGCCCGGCGCCTTTGCGGCTTTTGTCACCAGTTCCGGCACGATGGACAAGGTGGATGTCACGGCTCGCGAGCATATCGCCAAATCTTCCGATCTGATTGCCGCCATTCGCCTGCCTGAAGGCAGTTTCCGCCGGGATGCCGGTACAGATGTTGTCGTCGACCTCCTGTTCTTTCGCAAGCGCAAGGCGGGAGAACCGGAGGGCGATCAGATGTGGCTGGATGTGGATGAGGTACGCTCGGCCGCAGAGGACGAGGGTGCTATCCGTGTCAATCGCTGGTTCGCCCGGCATCCGGATTTTGTGCTCGGCGCCCACGCCCTGACGTCTGGCCCTTTCGGTGAGACCTATACATGCCGTCCGCGTCCCGGTGTCGATCTCGAGACAGCGCTCGACGCCGCCATCTCCCGTCTTCCGGAAGATATCTATGATGGTGAGCCGACCAGCATCGACATCGATCTGGAGGACGAACTCGGTGAGGTCGTCGATCGTCGCCCCGGCAGTTCGAAGGTTCGCGAAGGCAGCTTCTTCATCGATAGCAGACGCGGCCTGATGCAGATGATCGATGGCGCTCCCGTCGAAATCAAGGTCCGCAAAGGCCGTGGCGGTGACGGTGGATCAGGTGAATGCCTGCCGGAACAGCATGTCCGCATCATCAAAAAGCTGATCCCGGTTCGCGATGCGGTGCGTGCGGTGTTGAAGGCCCAGGAGCAGGCCCGGGGCCAGGATTGCCCCTGGAAGGATCTTCAGGTCCGGCTGCGCATCGTCTGGTCGAGCTTTGTCCGGGATTTCGGACCGATCAATCACACGACGGTATCGATCTCGGAGAATGACGAGAGCGGAGAAGTCCGAGAAATCCATCGTCAGCCGAACCTTGCACCCTTCCGCGACGATCCCGATTGCTGGCTGGTAGCATCCATCGAGGATTACGATCTGGAGAGCGACACGGCGAAGCCGGGTCCGATTTTCGCAACCCGTGTGATCACTCCACCGATGTCGCCCGTCATCACCTCCGCGGCTGATGCGCTTGCCGTTGTACTCAATGAGCGCGGTCGTGTCGATATCGATCATATCGCCGAGCTGCTGCATTGCGACGTGGATGCTGTTGTCGCCGATCTGGGCGATGCCATCTTTTTCGATCCGGCCGACGGTTCCTGGCAGACGTCGGATGCCTATCTTTCCGGACCGGTTCGCACGAAGCTCGTCGCGGCGCAGGCAGCCGCAGCGCTTGATCCGGCATACAAACGGAATGTCACTGCCCTTGAGGACGTGCAGCCTGTCGACCTGCGCCCCTCCGATATCACCGCCCGGCTTGGTGCTCCCTGGATCCCTGCCACCGATGTGGTCGCCTTCGTCAAGGAGACGATGGGCACAGATATCAGTATCCACCATATGCCAGAGCTTGGAAGCTGGACGGTGGAGGCACGGCAGCTTGGTTATTCCGCCGCTGGAACATCCGAATGGGGCACCAGCCGCCGCCATGCCGGTGAACTGCTGGCCGATGCCCTGAACTCTCGCGTGCCGCAAATCTTTGACACCTTCAGGGATGCCGGTGGCGAGCGCCGGGTGCTGAACGTCGTCGATACGGAGGCGGCGCGTGACAAGCTGCAACGGATGAAGGAAGCGTTTCAGACATGGGTCTGGACCGATCCGGATCGTACCGACCGGCTGGCGCGGGTCTATAACGACCGCTTCAACAATATCGCGCCGCGCAAGTTTGACGGCAGCCATCTTCAGCTACCGGGCGCCTCAGGCGCCTTTACACTTTATGGGCACCAGAAACGCGGCATCTGGCGGATTATCTCGTCCGGCTCCACCTATCTCGCCCATGCGGTCGGCGCGGGAAAAACCATGACCATGGCAGCTGCCATTATGGAGCAGAAGCGGCTCGGACTGATCGCCAAGGCCATGCTCGTTGTTCCCAGTCATTGCCTGGCGCAGGCGGCGCGGGAGTTTCTGGCGCTTTATCCCTCGGCCAACATTCTGGTCGCTGACGAGACGAATTTTACCAAGGACAAAAGGGCACGGTTCCTGTCCCGCGCCGCGACCGCGGTCTGGGATGCGATCATCATCACACACTCCGCCTTCCGGTTCATTGGCGTGCCCTCATCCTTCGAACAGCAGATGATCCGGGACGAACTGCAACTTTATGAGGATCTTCTGCTCAAGGTCGATGATGAGGATCGCGTATCGCGCAAGCGGCTGGAACGGTTGAAGGAAGGTCTGCAGGAGCGGCTTGAAGCATTGTCCACCCGCAAGGATGATCTTCTGACCATTTCCGAGATCGGCGTCGACCAGATCGTCGTTGATGAGGCGCAGGAGTTCAGAAAACTATCCTTCGCGACCAATATGTCGACGCTAAAGGGCATCGATCCAAACGGTTCGCAGAAAGCCTGGGACCTCTATGTGAAGTCCCGCTATATCGAAACGAAAAATCCGGGCCGCGCGCTTGTGCTGGCCTCGGGCACACCGATCACCAACACGCTGGGAGAAATGTTCTCCATCCAGCGCCTGCTGGGCTATGAGGCTCTTTACGAGCGCGGTCTGCACGAATTCGATGCCTGGGCCTCGAACTTTGGTGACGAACGCACCGAACTAGAGCTTCAACCCTCAGGCAGATACAAGCCGGTCAGCCGCTTTGCCAGCTTCGTCAATGTCCCCGAACTGATCGCCATGTTCCGCGCCTTCGCCGATGTGGTGATGCCGGAGGACTTGCGGCAATATGTGAAGGTGCCGGATATCGCCACCGGCAAGCGTCAGATCCTGACGGCTGCCCCGACACCAGCCTTCAAGGCCTATCAGAAAATTCTTGAAACCCGGATCAAGGCGATCGAGCAGCGTGAGGGACCGGCAAAGCCGGGTGACGACATTCTGCTTTCGGTCATCACCGACGGGCGTCACGCGGCCATCGATCTGCGGTTGGTCATGCCAGCCATGGATGACGAGCCGGATAACAAGCTCAACCTGTTGGTCAAAAACGCCCACCGGATCTGGAAAGAAACCTCCGAACTGACCTATCTCCGGCCTGATGGTAAGGTCTACGAGCTTCCGGGCGCAGCGCAAATGATCTTCTCCGATCTCGGCACCATCAATGTCGAGAAGACCCGCGGCTTTTCGGCCTACCGCTGCATCCGCGACGAACTGATCCGCATGGGGGTTCCGGCTGCCGAAATCGCTTTCATGCAGGATTACAAGAAGACGGAGGCCAAGCAGCGGCTGTTCGGCGATGTGAAAGCCGGAAAGGTCCGCTTCCTGATCGGATCATCGGAAACCATGGGCACCGGTGTCAACGCCCAGCTTCGTCTCAAAGCCCTGCACCATCTCGACGTGCCATGGCTTCCGTCGCAGATCGAACAGCGGGAGGGACGGATCGTGCGTCAGGGAAACCAGCACGAAGAGGTCGATATCTTTGCCTATGCCACACAGGGTTCGCTCGATGCGACCATGTGGCAGCAGAACGAGCGCAAGGCACGGTTCATTGCGGCGGCACTCAGTGGCGACACGTCGATTCGCCGGCTTGAGGATCTCAACGAAGGTCAGGCCAACCAATTCGCTATGGCCAAGGCCATCGCCAGCGGCGACGAGCGGCTGATGCAGAAAGCGGGACTGGAAGCCGATATTGCCCGTCTCGAACGTCTTCGATCTGCCCATGAGGACGATCTCTTTGCCGTGCGACGCCAGTTGCACGACGCCGAACGCGAGATCGCAACCGCCACCCGGCGCATCGCCGAAATCGGCCAGGATATCGAGCGGCTGATCCCGACAGCAGGCGATGCGTTCGCCATGAGCGTGATGAACAAACCCTATATCGAGCGCAAGGAGTCCGGACGGGCGCTGATGAAGGAAATCCTCACTCTCGTCCAGCTTCGGCAGGAGGGCGAGGTTCACATCGCTAGCATCGGCGGTTTCGATCTTGTCTATCACGGCGAAACATTCGGACGCGGCGATAATTACCACTACCAGACGCTGCTTCAGCGCACCGGCGCTGATTGTGAAGTCGAATTGCCGGTCACGGTGACGCCACTCGGCGCCGTCTCCCGCCTCGAACATGCGCTCGACGGGTTCGAGGCAGAGCGGGAGCGCTATCGCCAGCGGCTGGAGGAATACCGCCGCAGGCTCACGTCCTACCAGTCCCGGCAGGCTGGTGAGTTCGGCTTTGCCGATGAACTCGCCGACAAGCGCAGGAAACTGCGCGAGGTCGAGGAGGCGCTGGCGGCTTCGGCGCGCGAAGATGCCGAGCCGGCGAAAGCTGCCGCCTAGCCCGCTTGTTGGCGCAGTTCCTCGACCAGTTCCGGGTGGCGGTCGAGCAAACGCAATAACTGACTGGTCGGGCCGCTCGGCTCGACCAGTCCGCGCTCATATTTATCGAAAGCGTTCTCGCCGACCTTGAGGATGCCGCCAGCTTCGCGCTGCGACAGGTTCAGTTTCTGACGCACGCGCCGGATCGTCGTCGGCGACGGGATACCTTCGACGTCTTCTTTCAACGCCCGTAATGCGGCATCCGTTACCTCCATGTCATCGCCGACATGGACGCCGTCATTGCTGTTTTCCGGATAGTAGCCCGGCAGATCAACCGTCCTGCTATGGCCCTTGTAGGTCACGATGAACGGACGCACATCCCGACGCAAGATCTCGCCGGTTTCCGGGGAGGTCATCGTTTCCGGCAGAATCTTCTCCACAGATGCCATCTTACTTCTCCTTGAACGACATGACCCGGAACTCCGTGATCACGTCCGCCTGGAATTTTACATAAAGCACCATGTCGTCGCCCGGTGCGGGAACGTGGTAGACGTCCTGCCAGACACGGTGGTCGGCATTGGTGGTCATCGACTTGTAAAACATGCTCCGCTCGACACCGCCGATCGTGGAGACGATCGCGGCGCGATCATATCCGAGTGCTGTGGCATCGCGCAGTGCGGTCGTCGTGATCGAAAGCGTCGAGACCGATCCCAAAGCGGCTTTGATCGCTTCGAGATCGTATGTCGGGCGCATCTTTTCCATAGCTCAAAATGCCACCTTAATGGTGGCAATTCAAGATGACTTGAAAAGGGAGAGAAAAAGAAATGACGGAGAGAACCGGTCGCAGCTCGGCCTTCCCGCCGCCGCTTCGCTCAACCGCCCGCTCCGCAACCCTGTCCGTCGTTCTCGCAAGGCTCTGCCCCGCTCGCCCTGACAGCCCAGGGTCGCTCGTGCGCAGTTGCGCCGGTCCGACCGCCCTGCGGTCCGGGAGATGTCTTCGCAAAGAACTGAAGGCAGGAAGGGCCGGTGAGGTGCCGGTTCCGCGATCCCGGAAGGAACAGATCCCATGCAGATCCTCAAGCTCGATCCCCGTGCGCTGAAGGATAATCCCGATGATACGCGCCGGTCCCAAGCGTCCCCGCAGGCCGATGCGCTGCTGCTGGCGACGGTGAAGGCGATGGGCATCATCCAGCCGCCGGTCGTGTCACCGCAGATCGATGGCGGAAATGGCTATGTCATCCAGGCAGGCCATCGTCGTGTGAAGCAGGCGATTGCCGCGGGCCTCGAAGAGATCGTTGTCATCGTCGTCAAAGCCGCCAATGACAACGGCGCCATGCGTTCCATGATCGAGAACATTGCCCGCGAGCCGTTGAACCCGGTCGACCAGTGGCGTGGTATCGAGCGGCTGGTCGCACTGGGCTGGACCGAGGAAGCCATCGGCGTCGCGCTCGCCCTGCCGGTCCGCCAGATCCGGAAGTTGCGGCTGCTGGCCAATGTTCTCCCGGCCATGCTCGACCAGATGACACTCGGCGATATGCCCAACGAACAGCAGTTGCGCACCATTGCCGCTGCATCGCTCGATGAACAGAAAGAGGTCTGGAAGGCCAACAGGCCGAAGAAGGGCGAGCGGGCCGACTGGTACAACATCGCGCGAGGGCTCTCGAAGACCCGGATGTTCGCCAGGGATGCGAGTTTTGGCGATGATCTCGCTGCCGCCTACGGCATCGAATGGATCGAGGATCTGTTTGCGCCCGCCGATCAGGACAGCCGTTACACCACCAATGTCGAAGCCTTCTTCGGTGCACAGCAGGAATGGATGACGGCCAATCTGCCGAAGAAGGGCGTCATCATCGAGACGAACAATTACGGTCAGCCGGAATTGCCGAAGAAGGCGGAGCGCATCTACGGCAAGCCGTCGAAATCCGATCATGTCGCCATGTATCTCGACCGGGACGGCAAGGTACAGTCGGTCGCCTTCCGTATGCCGGAGGACAAGAAGGCCAAGGGGAAAGCTGGCGCGTCAGCCACGGGAGGCGGAGAATCTGTCCATGACGGTTCGGTGATCGACGCGCCGAAGCCACGCTCCGACGTCACCCAGAAGGGCCATGACATGATCGGTGATTTCCGCACCGATGCCCTGCACGAGGCGCTTGGACGCACGGCGATCGAGGACGACATGCTGATGGCGCTGCTTGTTCTTGCGTTCGCTGGCCAGAACGTCCGCGTCGATTCCGGCTCGAACGATAATGTTTTCGGACCGAAGCGGTTCAAGCGTCATGTGACGTCTCTGTTTTCCGAAGACGGCAAGCTTGAGTTCGATATGGAAACGCTGCGTGTCGCGGCCCGCTCGATTCTGATCGAGGTTTTCTCGTGCCGGCGCGGCATGTCGAACAGCGGGGTTGTCTCCCGCATTGCAGGCGACGCTATCGGTGCGGACAGCTTCCTGCCGAACATGGGCAGTGAAGATTTTCTGCTTTGCCTGTCGCGGCAGGCACTGGAGGCGGCTGCGAAGGAGGCGAACGTGCCACCGCGCCCGAAGGTGCGGGAAACCCGCACCGCGCTGGTCGAGCACTTCAAGGATGGCCACTTCGTTCACGCGTCCGCGCTCTTCGCACCGGATGCGGGTGAGATTGCCGATCTGATGAAGCATAGCGAGACATCTGGAGACGATGAGGCGGAAGACGATCTCTCCACCGATGGCGGCGATGACGAAAATGTCATGGACGATGGTGCGGACGATGACACCATTGCCGGTGACGAGGAGGACGTAGATCCGCTGGAGGACGAAGACGCTCTTCCCGACACCATGGAAGATACCTCCGACGAAACTGATCCAATCATCGATGAGCAGGACGCTTACGGGATCGCGGCTGAGTAGCCGCATCCCAACCCCCATTGACCTTCCGAACGATCTGTCGCCGCCGGTGTCTCCCACCGGCGGCGGTTCTGTTTCCAGCAACCGCAGCACTGAAAGGACAATTCCATGTCTGCGTCCCTGATCCATGATCTCGCCCCGATTGGCTCCCTTGTCGCCTGGTCGGATGGCATGCCGCGACCGCCCGAGCGGCACAGAAAGAAACTGTCCGCTTGGAAAACCCGCAATGGCACTGGTCGCCTGATCCGCAAGGAAGGCTCGCGAACCACAGGCAGCTATACCGCGCCGGCCTCCTTCACCCTGCATGAGGGCGATATCGGCCGCCGCGACACCATCGTCGTCACCATTCTGCGGACATTCGGCATTGATAGTGCGCTCTCGTTTACTGTGGTTGAACGCCCGCCGATCGGCTCGATCCGTGTGTTCGATCGCCCTGGTCCCGCGCACGAACTCATTCATCTCGCCGAAAGCAGGGCCGCGGCCGAGGTCTGGCTGGAGGCCCATCGTCACCCGCTTGCTGTCCTGGAAGAGGTCACGGCGGATGAGATTGCTGCCGATCGGATCGAAGGGAGGGTTGCAGCATGACAGTGCCGGTCCCTTCGAATGAGACGAGTGGTCTGAATGTCTCCACCCCTGAAAATTCAGGGGTGGAGTATGGTCGCAGCGCCGACGGGCTTCTCGTCGCACGCATCGGCGATCTGGTCTTCGCAATGGTCCCCGGCCGACAGGGTTTCTTCCTCGCCAGCGCCTGGCGTGTCGGCAAGCCCTTCGCGGATATGAAGCGCGACGATTTCTATTCGCATCATGGTGCTGTTGAGGGCGAGGCTGCATTCCATGCCCGAATGACAGAACAGGCCGGGCATAGCCGCGAACTGAAACTTCTGGACCGGAAGACCATGCGGATCCCGGCACACACGCCATGGGGCGCATCGCAGCATGCGGAAACCTCTGCTGACGGCATCGTGCGGCACGGGACGTCCAGACACGGCGGCTTCCATCTTTCACCCGATCGCAATGCAAAGGTTCATCCGATGCTGCGGACGGAGGATGGATTCTACGAGGAAGACGCCGCCTGGGCCATTGTCGCCATCACCTTCCCCGATCTGTTTACGTCTTACGAAAGACGCTGTGCGGAAGGCTCTATCAAGGACTGGTGGCCCGACGCATGGGAGGCGATCACGGGCATTTCTATTGGTCCCGGTGAATCCCATGTGAGAAATCGTAAAGCGTTCGAGATGGCCCATGCCGGTGACTGGATCGTCATCTCGGCACTTCGCTCGGATCATCGACCCGGCATGACCGAGGTCATTGCCACGCGGGGCGGCAGGCGTGATCTTCATGTCGAGGAACGGCGCTTTCTGGTGCCGTCATCAGAGTATGAGGTCGGTCGCTTCGGTTTCGTTATCGATGAAACCCGCCATGCGGCTTATGATGGTCCATCCTCCTTCGCCACCTGGCCGGGGAGGCGATCGTCATGAACCGGATTAGCCCTCAAGTCCGTCTCTCCCGCATGGAGGCGGCTCATAGGGAGACGCGCCGTCACCTCGATCTGCTGCGTCGGCAGATCGAAGGCCGTGCCGAACGTATCACCGTTACCCGGAAGGCGAAGGCCACGAACCGGTCGCACAGGCGGGCCGGATGCCGGTGGACCCGGTCCGATGAGATACTGTTCCAGTCGCATCTGGAGCGCCTTGCATTCGAACGCCGTGGAGAGATCGAGGCGCCGTCGCGTAAACTCGCCCGCCAGGAGGCCGCCAATATCAGTTTCCGGGTTCGGCATGGCAGGCACGACAACCGCCATCATGCACAGGAGGCTGATCCGGTGGGCACGAAACGTCATGACAGGATTCCGCCGCTCACGAAACAGGAAGAGGCCGCACTTGAGGACTATGCCGCCCGGCATGGCCGTTCCTGGAAACGCGTGCTCAACGATGCCTGGATGGGCGAGAAGCCCCATGACGACGGTCCGATCCTGCGCAAGCTGCGCAATACCCATGGACCGACCTGGCTCGACCGTTATCGCCTGCCGAAACGGCCTGTCATTCCAGAGCGGATTCCGGCTGAAGATCTGTGATGGCCAGCGAGCAGGGCTGGATGGAGCCTGTGTCCTGTCCCGGTAGCGCGGCCCCTTCCTGTTTCCGGTCGTCCGCCAGTGAAGCGACGAGCGGTTCGGGACAAGCGGTGAGGTCAGGGACCGGTTGCGGTGCATGATGATGTCCTTTGCCGGTTTCGCTGTTTCGGGTCCCCCCTTGGCCGTTCTGTCCTTCGGTTCTGGCGCGGTCTGAACCGGCGGCCGTTCGGTTCAAGGCCGCTGTCGCGCCGCAGGCGGCCGCAGCCCTCTTGATCGCAAAGCATCCTCACGTCCTGCGCAGGGCAGAAGCCCCGCTGGTTCGCAAGTCCACTTCGCTCCCTCAAGGTCCGCGGACCCTGATCCGCCCGTCTTCCGCCGGTTCTCTTCGACCGCACCGAAGGGCAGGACGGCCAAGGGGCCGGACGCTTCGGAGAAACCGGAAAGGATATCACCATGGCAAAGCCCGCAACCCAGTCCCGCCAGACGGCTCGCCCCTCCGCCCGCGTCGTCCAGCTCCGCAAGGGCGCCACCCTCGAAATGGTCAGGCTGACATGCCCCGATGAGGCCCAGGCGCTGAAGATCGCCGAAAGCTTCGGTACGGTCATCCTCGACAGCGACGGTATCCGCGACATGCACGAACGCCTGATCGTCGAGACCGCAACCGCTCTCTCCGAAGGTCTTGGCGAACGGGCGATGCAGATCCATCTCCAGCGGATTGTCGGTGCCTATGTCGGATCCGCCCATGGCGCCGGCCAGTTCTACAGCCGCGCCGTCACGGAAGCCCGCGATGCCACCGCCAAGGGTGCGTCCGATGCCCGTGACGAGGATATCGACGGTCCCGTCGGTTACGACAGCGCCGCCCAGCGCAAGCGCGAGTTTGCCGCCGACATGGGCATTCAGGCCCACGCGCTGCGGATGGCCGCCGAGGGCGCCGTTTCCGCCTATGAGCAGATCGTCGGCGAGGCGTGGAAGCCCTTCGACCGCCCGGTCGAACATACCGGCCAGACGCTTGACCGCAAGGCGGCAGCCACTCAGATGTCGGCCTTCGACTAAGGCCGATCCGGCGGAGCTTCGGCTCCGCCATTTTCATGCCGATGGCCGGGTGGGAGCCAGTTAGAGTTTTGTTGCGATCATGCCCGTCACCGTCTCGATTTTGTCGATCCAGTCCGCAGCGGTGACGTTGGTCCAGGAGACGATCTTGCGAATACGATCATATTCTTCTCGGACATTGCGCCGAAAAATCGGTTCGTGATGGGCAATGCGATTGCGGAGATCACGAATTTTGAAAAGGGTGTCATTGCCTTCGCCACGCAGAGCCTGAACCGACCTGTTGTTGTCGGTGTTTGGAAACACGGTCCGGAAGTGCGCGTTCCAGATCGCACCGTCATGACCGTGTGTCAGCATCTTCTCCCAGAAGACGAAGTTCAACTCGGCAACGATTTTGCCGGATGTCGGCAGTGAGCGCAGTCCCATCAGGTTCCGGCGCGGACTGTATCCTGTCGGAGGGTTTCGCAAACTGATTTCAAAACCGCGCTCCCATGGCCAGTTTGCGCCGTAGGTCGCTTCGATTGCCGAGACGATTGAATTTCTCACGCTCACTTCACATATTTGCAAAGGAACAAAGAAGGCCGACGAAAGTTCGAGGTTCCACTTATAGAGTTCCAGCGCCTGCTCCTTGTTGCTGCCCTTCTCTGCCAAATAGGTCGCAAAGCGCGGAGCGGACAGGACAGCGGGTAGATTCTGGATTTCATCATGTGTGAATGGCAATTCAATCAGTCCTTTGGCGGATCCGGAAGTCAGTTTGTCGTTGACAAATACACGGGATTCGGACTATACAGAAATCGAAAGGCGCGTGAGGTCGCGGGGTAAAACCACCCTCATCGTCATACGATAATTGGAAAAGGCTCGCCATCGGCGGGCTTTTTTCATTTTGGGCCGGATGCTCAGCTTTGTCCTCATCGGGAACCTGATGAGCAGCGGCTATTGTCTTTACACGCGCGGCTCGCTGGCGTGGATGCGGCTTTCGTTGTTTACCTTCAGCCGTCGCGGCCCCGTCCCGTTCGTCGGTCCTGCAGGAGCCGGCGGCAGGCGCAACGGCTGCGCCGTCCTTCTCTGCGTTGCGGCCGTTCCGGTGCGCCTTCCTCCGATCGCTCCTGCTTCCGGCCCTCCGTGACGGGGCCGCGATGGGCGTGGCCTCCTGAGAGGGAGGTTTGGAAATGAAGAATGCCAGAAAGACGGAAGGGGCCGGGCGCATGGATATCTATGCGCGGATCACCGACAGGATCGTCGCGGATCTGGAAAAGGGCGTGCGTCCATGGATACAGCCGTGGAACGCTGCCAATGCGAAGGGCCGGATAACCCGGCCACTGCGCCAGAACGGCCAGCCTTACACCGGCATGAATACCCTGCTTTTATGGTCGGAGACCATCACACAGGGCTTCGTCTCTCCGATGTGGATGACCTTCAGACAGGCCGCGCAACTGGAGGCTTGCGTCCGCAAGGGCGAAAGCGGCGCCACCGTGGTCTTCGCCAGCCGCTTCACTAAATCCGAAGGCGATGGAAATGGCGGGGCGGTCGATCGGGAAATCCCGTTCCTTAAAGCCTACACTGTGTTCAATTGTGATCAGATCGATGGTCTGCCGGATTCTTATTATCAGCGGCCGGAACCGGCGTTAGATCCCGTCGAGCGGATAGACCATGCTGAGCGCTTCTTCCGCAACACGGGCGCAGTCATCCGGCATGGGGGTGACAAGGCATTCTATTCGCCGGGCACCGATCACATCCAGATGCCGCCGTTCGAGAGCTTCCGGGACGCGGCCTCTTATGTCGCTGTTCTAGCGCATGAATCGGCCCATTGGACTTCGCATTCAAGCCGGGTTCATCGTGATCTCAGTCGCTATTCGAAGGATTGGACGGAGCGCGCACGGGAAGAACTCATTGCCGAAATTGCGTCGGCCTTCGTCTGCGCTGATCTCGATGTTACACCTGAGCTGGAGCCGCGCCCAGACCACGCCTCCTATGTTCAATCGTGGCTATCGGTCCTTGCCAACGACAAGCGAGCGATCTTCCGGGCAGCGGCCCATGCGCAGCGGGCAGTGAACTATCTGCATTCCCTGCAACCGGAAGCGGATCTGAAAGTTGCGGCCTGAAGGTCAGGCGCGGCCGACACCGCCGGTGATGGCCGCGCGATCCGTATCATGCCGGTCTCCATCCTGCTGATCATGGAGACCCTTTGCAATGTCAGCATCCAGCTGTCCCCAGATCGACGGTTTTGCAGCGACGGATTTGGGTTTGCGAGATGGTTTGCGCTCAATGATGAACGGCTTGGTCTGCTGACGCATTGATCCTCCAGGCTGCGAGTCGCGAGCGTAACGATATCGCACCAAGCATAGCAAGCAAGCCGGATGATACTACTTCTCATCGAACCTGGCACCGACGACAAGACAGCCGAAGCATGAGCCAGGTTGCCATTCTTCCGCGGGCAAATGCGGTGAGCACCATTGCCATATCCTTTCACCACAGAGTTTCCGGCAACCCATCTGCGGGCTCGATGGGGCATGTCTGACCGGAGACCGGCTGCGCCTCGATCGTCTTCCCGCAACGACAAGGCTCAGATTTCTTACCCCTGAAGGCTTCGCCCTCCTCCTCGCCCACTAACAAATCTGCGACTTGTCGCCCTCCATTGCATTGCGGCCCTATGGGGTGCGGTCCGATCGTCACCGGTCTTGTCGACAGCCATCGAGGCCGCGATAGGCACGGCCCGAAACACAGAAAAGGAATACGACAATGGCAACCATCGGCACCTTCACCTCCACTGAAAACTGCTTCACCGGCTCCATTCGCACTCTCGCTCTCAACGTCAAGGCACGCATCGCTCGGGTTGAGAATCCCTCCGACAAGGGCCCGCAGTTCCGCGTCTATGCCGGAAGCGTTGAGCTCGGCGCCGCCTGGCAGAAGACCTCCGAGCAGGGCCGCGACTACCTCTCGGTCAAGCTCGACGATCCGAGCTTCCCGGCCCCGATCTACGCAACGCTCGCCGAGGTCGAAGGCGAAGATGGTCTCCAGCTCATCTGGTCCCGCCCGAACCGCGACTAATCAGGATCACGAGGCTCCGCAACGGGCGGGGCCTTCTCTCCTGCAAAGAGATAAAAGCCGGTTCTTGCATCGAGCCAGGGCCGGCTTTTTTGGCAGTATACGGTGTGCGGGGGGAAGCTGCTCAAGATGCACGATTGTGCCAAGCGGCGACCCCGGCCCCAAGGATGAGCGGTTCCCCCAATTTGCTCCACCTGCCCACCAGGGCAGATTCCGCAAATCGGCTCCCCCACTCCCCGGCTCTACCGGTCGCTAGCGCGATCCCTGACCCCGCCGTCTCCTTCTCGGACCCGTCGGTCATCGTTCACAAGCGTCAAGGAGACGAAGATGATCTACAAACTCGAAATCCATATCGAAGAACTGCGGGCCGAGCTGCGCAACGCTGTCGACGTCACCGAGCGTCGCCAGATCGAGGCCGAGCTTGAAGTCACCCAGGCGGAGTTGATCGTCGCGGCTGCCGAGCTGGACGGTCTTGCTGAAGCCGAGCCGCCTTTCTGAGGTGGGTTCCATCGCCTATGGTCGTCGTACCAGAGCTGTCGCAATTCTCCTGCCGATGCTATTTCATCGACATTGGAGATGATGCGGTTTGTGCGTCTCGCCGCCACCTTCGCAAACTCGCCAAGGTGATCTGTCACTTTTCCGCAAGGGCAAAATTGTCACGAAGATCGCGATCAAGATCCCGTTCTTCGTTGAGGTCGAGGTCAATTTCGAAACCGATTGGACCAGACGGCGAGAGGCGCCGCTCCTGGTTCGCCCTGGTGCGAGCCAGGTTTCAGCACCACGGTTCGGGCCGGCCGGACCAGGTCCGCGCCAAACCTTCGACGACAAGCATGTCGCCAAGACTATAACCGTCGCGGACGAGAACTCGAAGCTTTCGACCGTAACGGTCTTCATCGCGCCCTGGCCAGGCCTGTAGCTCAAAGGGGGCTGCGTTGATCAACTCGGTCAAACGGGCGGTCGCTTTGTGGCCAAGCGCAAGTTCAGGTCGGCATTTCGGTTCGCTGATCTCGGGCGTATCGATATCCGCGATCCTGATCTTTTCACCGGCAATCCAGATCGTGTCACCATCGACCACACAGTTCGTGCGAGACCTGGAAACGCACTTGCGAAATTGAGTCATCTGCCCGGAAGTCGCGTTGGATGGGGACGCTGCCAGCATCGTTGCGATAGAGATGGCGAAAACGAGGGTGGATAGCGTAGCGGCTTTCAAAGTGTATTCCTTCGACCGATAGGCGAAACAGGCTGTACCAGATTCGCTCTTTGCCAGGATTGGTTGGAAAGCGATCTGTCGTGAGGGTCACCGAATGCCGCCATAACGGGTGCGGTATCCGCGGTTTCGTTTCTGGCGGGTAAGGTTCAGAAACAGCTTCACCGCATCCTGTTCACGCTCGAAATGATGGATCATTGTCTGGCCCTTTGCACCGATACGACCCCAACGCCGCGTAAGGCAGGCTTCGCCAAAGAGGTTTGGCTCGATCGACATCGCATAGAAGCGGGACATGTTTTTTGTCCGGTCAGTTCGTTCCACATAGAGTTGGTAGGGTTGTGCGATCATTATGACAGAATCGCGTTTTTGCTCTAGAGCGTCCAACGACAGTTTTGAATCGGTCATCGATCATCGATTCATTTCCGTGAAGTAATTGAAGTACCCTGCGGACAGCCTTCGGCGTCCGGTTCTATTCGCTGCGGCAAAAGAAGCACGCACACGGTCTTCGCCCATCCGGGTGACAATCCTCCCGCACAGAATGCCTTATCGCTTGGCTGACGACATCAACGGGTCGAGTTCTCTCGCTCCCGGTGGCGCAGGCGTTTTACATTGTCGGCCTCGATCATGTCGTCATCGACCAGATCAAGGCCACAGCCACAGGAAGCGATGACTGCATAAGCCGCATCGCTGAGCGAAAACGACGCCGGAAGAAATCCGTGGAGACCGACGGTATTGTCCTCGAAAGCTCGAAACAACGCCTTGAAATAGTCAACCTGAGAGGCTCGGCGCGCTCCAGTCCCAACCATTGTCATCTGGGCCGAGGCCTCCGAGGTCGCTTGATCCTCGTCCGTGCTCAGCGCTACGCCTACATCCGCCAAGCTCGGCCAATATTTTATATCGAACCAGCCGCTGACGCTCGCCAAGAAAAAGTGAGCGAAGCGGAGTTCAAAGATTACATGGGCCTCAGCGCCATGCACTCTTTGGAGAAAGCGGCACGCGGCTGAGATCTATTCGATCGGTGTCTTAGCCAAAGCAGGTTGAAACCGGCCTTGCATGACGCATGATTGCATATCGTCCCGCCGGAACCACATAGCGCGTCCGCAACGCAGCGGTGGATTACCAGCAGTAAACACGATCTGTTCATCGGTTCTCATTTGCAGAACCTCGTACGGCTGGATCAGCGGACGGGCCGCGAGCTGCTTCGATCGGGTCCGTGACGACCCGCGCGACTGGAAGCTGCGGCTGACCTGATCGATCTCGACCGTCGTCATGCCGCAGCGATGCGAGATGTAGTCTGCAGTTTCCGGATCGTTGATGGCAGCAAAGCTGATCCAACTCGCGCTCTCGAACCATTTGCTGGACGCGTCGCGTCCGCCATAGGTTTCCCGCAACTGACCGATCGACTGATAGATCATCGTCAGCGTGATGCCATACTTTCGACCGGCATCCCGCGCTGTCTCCAGAATGCGCATGTAGCCGAGACGGGCGACCTCATCGAGCAGGAACAGCGCGCGCCCTTCCATTGCGCCATCGCGATTATAGATTGCGTTCAGAAACGAGCCGATCACGACGCGCGCTAGTCCGCTGTGGGTTTCCAACGTCTTGAGGTCGATGTTGATGAACACATCCGTCGTTCCCGATGCGATATCTTCGGTCCGGAATGTCGAACCCGAAACCAGCGCTGCATAGTTCTGGTACGAAAGCCAATGCGTCTCCTTGATCGCATTGGCGTAGACGCCGGAAAAAGTTTCCGGCGTCATGTTGACGAAGGCGGCGACGTTCTCCTTCACGAAATCCGATCCCGAATTGTCGTAGATATCTTGCAGGCGTTGTCGAAGCTTTGGTTCGGGCTCGGACAAATTCTCGCGGACCTTACGAAGTGTCTGTTGTTCCTCAGGCGTATGGCCGGACAGGCAGACGTCGGCGATGATTGCTGTCAGGAGCTGAAGACCGGAGGCACGGAAGAAGTCATCCCTCACCCCGCCCGCACGACCGCTATCGCTCATGATCCATGATGCGACCGAGGCGATATCCTCCTCTTTTGTACCACCATACTGGCCGATCCAGTCGAGGGCGTTGAAGCCGGTTGCGGGTTCGCGTGGATCGAGAATCCTGACGCGCCTGCCTGCCGCTTCACGATGTTTCGAGACCATGGGCGCGACCTCGTTCGAGGGGTCGAGCACGATAAGCGAGCCTCCCCACTTCAGCGCCGTCGGGATTGTGACGGAGGTCGTTTTGAAACCGCCCGATCCGGCGAAGACGATACCGTGCGAGGAACCGAACGATCCATCGAAACAAAGAAGCGGCGACTTGCCACCTGCACCCCAGGTTCCGGTCGTATCGGCACGGAAAGAGATGCCGGCAACACTGTCACGGTCGACGCGATACCGCTCACCGACGACGATGCCGCCGGTCGTCGGGAACAGCTTGGCGGCTTCGGCAAGTGTCATCCAGTCGGCCTCGCCGTGCAAGGCGCGTTTGCCAATGATGCGCTTCGGTGTAGCCCGCGCAAATGCGGCGTTGCCGACCATCGCCACCCGAACTGCAAAGCAGCCTGACATCAGTGCAGCGGCCGTGCCAATCATGGTCGAGGGATCGAGATAGGATAGCGCGGACTTTCCGGCTGTGACCTGGGGTGAGAGCACTGCCAAGCGTATTCCTTCCCGCAAGCACGCCATCAGGATGACCACAGCGTTGCCGATAGCGGCCCCAACGCCTGCAGCGCGAATGCTCGCCGACCCAGCCGTTGCCAACAGGAAAATCAAGCCGAGCGCAGCCGCCACCATATAGGGTGCGGCGACCCCTACCAGTCCAAGAGAAAGCCTTGCAGCCTCCGTCTTTCCGAAGCCGGCGAGCCATACCTCGATGCCGGTCATCGTGAACAGGGTCCCGATCATCACGGCGACAGGCAGAACGACGAAAACGATCCTATTCGCCTTCATTGCCGAACGCCTCCGCTCCGATCGCCGTCAATCGTGCTCGCTCCTTTTCGTCGGACTTCAGCCGCTTCTGCAGGTCGATCAACGCGCCGAGCAAAAGCGCTCGCTTCTCGAAACGAAGGCCGGCTTTGACGATCAGGCCGCCGAGCTCAATCTTGTCGCGTGTATCCTTCTTCCGGGCATCGGACGTTGCGTTCCTGCTCATCCTTTCAAGCCTCACGATCGCTGCCCGAAGTCGCGCCAGACGTGAGCGCTTCGGACTGCCCGCCGGACGTGCCGTTTTCGCCAGCCCCTTTCCGTCCGCTCGTGCCGGGCTTGCCTCCGCGAAAGCGTTTGGCCAGTTCCTCGAACGCCGCCTGGAGCTCGGTCTCCTCGATTTCTATTTCCCCAAGGCCTGCCCGCAGTGCCACCCGGCCAATGCGCTCGGCCTCTCTCGTCTCTGCATGCTTTAGCTGCTCCTGGAGCTTGGCGATTTCTTCGCGGATCTTGGAGGAAGGCTTCTTCATCTCTGGATTGTCCTGTGATGCTGCATGTCGTGGTTCCAGCGGCCAGAGTCGTTTAGATCGGCGTGCCGATCTACTAACAGAAATGCGAGTAGGCGGAGCCTACGCTTTTGAGCATCATCCCGACCGTTCGAAGGACGGATCCGAAGGGCGCAATTATACGTCGCTGATGCGACGCTTTGCTTCTCGGCCCTGGCGGGGCCTTCCCCTTCCTCACGAACACGTTGATTTCGTTGGATTGAAGGAGATCGTCTGGCAATGGCCGTCCCGCATTTCTCAGTCAGCATTGTTGCGCGCGGCTCCGGCCGCAGCGCCGTGCTGTCGGCGGCCTACCGGCATTGCGCCAAAATGGACTATGAGCGGGAAGCCCGGACGATCGACTACACCCGCAAACAGGGGCTGCTGCATGAGGAGTTTGTCATTCCCGGCGACGCACCGGAATGGCTGCAATCGATGATTGCCGACAAATCTATATCCGGTGCCTCGGAAGCGTTCTGGAATGCCGTGGAAGGCTTCGAGAAGCGGTCCGATGCGCAGCTTGCCAAGGACGTCACCATTGCGCTGCCGATAGAGCTGTCTGGCGAGCAAAACATCGCGCTGGTCCGTGATTTCGTGGTGCAGCACATCACGTCCCAGGGGATGGTTGCCGACTGGGTATTCCACGACGCACCGGGCAATCCGCATATCCATCTCATGACGACGCTGCGGCCGCTGGCAGAGAACGGGTTCGGGTCGAAGACGGTGGCGGTCACAGGACCTGACGGCAAGGTGCTGCGCAACGATAGCGGCAAGATCGTCTACGAACTCTGGGCCGGTGGGCTCGATGACTTCAACGCGTTTCGCGACGGCTGGTTTGCCTGCCAGAACCAGCATCTGGCACTCGCGGGCCTCGACGTCCGCATCGACGGGCGCTCCTTCGAAAAGCAGAGCGTCGAGCTAACCCCGACCATCCATCTCGGCGTCGGCACGAAAGCGATCGAGCGGAAGGCGGAGGGGTTAGAGGCGAAGGCTGCGCTTGAGCGGCTGGCGCTGCAGGAAGAGCGGCGGGCGGAGAACGCTCGCAGGATCCAACGCCATCCGGAGATCGTGCTCGACCTGATCACGCGGGAGAAGAGCGTGTTCGACGAACGCGATGTCGCCAAGATTCTGCATCGCTATGTCGATAATGCAGGCCTCTTCCAGAGCCTGATGGCACGCATCCTTCAGAGCCCGGAGACGCTGCGGCTCGACCGCGAGCGGATGGACTTCGTGACCGGCGTCCGGGCGCCGACAAAGTACACGACACGTGAGCTGATCCGGCTCGAGGCTGAGATGGCGAACCGGGCGATCTGGCTTTCGCAGCGGTTCTCGCATGGCGTGCGAATGCCGGTGCTCGAGGCGACATTCGCACGCCACGAACGGATGTCGGACGAGCAGAAGGCCGCCATCGAACACGTCGCTGGAAGCGAGCGCATTGCAGCTGTGATCGGCCGCGCCGGCGCCGGCAAAACCACGATGATGAAGGCGGCGCGCGAGGCATGGGAGGCCGCCGGCTATCGTGTGGTCGGTGGCGCGCTTGCCGGCAAGGCGGCAGAAGGCCTGGAGAAGGAAGCCGGCATCGTCTCGCGCACGCTGTCGTCCTGGGAGCTCCGCTGGAACCAAGGTCGCGGGCAGCTCGACAACAAGACGGTTTTCGTGCTGGACGAGGCCGGCATGGTGTCGTCGCGGCAAATGGCCTTGTTCGTGGAGGCTGTCACCAAAACCGGCGCCAAGCTCGTGCTTGTCGGTGACCCTGAACAGTTGCAGCCGATCGAGGCCGGTGCCGCGTTCCGGGCGATTGCCGATCGCATCGGCTATGCGGAGTTGGAGACGATTTACCGGCAGCGCGAGCCATGGATGCGCGACGCATCGCTCGATCTCGCACGCGGCAATGTCGGAAAAGCCGTCGCGGCCTATCAGTCGAATGGCAAGATGATTGGCTCAGAGCTGAAGGCCGATGCGGTCACCAACCTCATCTCGGACTGGAACCGCGAATACGATCCTGCCAAGTCCACATTGATCCTTGCGCACCTGCGCCGTGACGTCCGCATGCTGAATGAGCTGGCGCGCACAAAGCTGATCGAGCGCGGCATTATCGAGCACGGTTCGCCGTTCAAGACCGCCGACGGTGTCAGAAGCTTTGCCGCCGGCGACCAGATCGTCTTTCTGAAGAACGAGGGCTCGCTCGGCGTCAAGAACGGCATGCTGGGCAAGGTCGTGGAAGCCGCACCTGGTCGCATCGTCGCCGTGCTCGGCGATGGCGAACATCGCGCCCAAGTTACGGTCGAACAGCGCTTCTACAGCAACGTCGATCACGGCTACGCGACCACGGTGCACAAGAGCCAAGGCGCGACGGTAGACCGGGTCAAGGTGCTGGCGTCCCTCTCGCTGGATCGTCACCTCACCTATGTGGCGATGACCCGTCACCGTGAGGATCTCGGCGTCTATTTTGGCCGCCGCTCCTTCGCAAAGGCTGGCGATCTGGTGGAAATCCTTTCACGCAAGAATTCCAAGGAAACGACACTCGATTATGCCGGTGGCAGCTTCTACCGGCAGGCATTGCGCTTTGCCGAGGCGCGAGGCCTTCACATCGTCGACGTTGCCAGAACCGTCGCGCGTGATCGTCTCGAATGGACGATCCGGCAGAAGCAAAAGCTCTTCGATCTCGCCGGCCGGCTCGCGGCTATCGGGATCAGGCTCGGCTTTGCCTCTTCGACGGCCAGCACAATTTCCACTGCAACGAAGAAAGCCAAGCCTATGGTGGCCGGTATCACCACTTATCCCAAATCGATCGACCAGGCAGTTGAGGACAAGCTTGCCGCCGACCCGGTACTCAAGAAGCAGTGGGAGGAAGTCTCGATGCGCTTCCAGTATGTCTATGCGCAGCCGGAAAGCGCCTTCAAAGCCGTCGATGTCGATGCGATGTTACGCGACCAGGCAGCTGCGGAAAAGACCATCGTCAAGATTGCCAACGAGCCTGAAACCTTCGGCGCTCTTAAAGGCAAGACGGGACTGCTCGCGAGCCGCGCTGACAAGGTCGACCGGGACCGGGCGCTCAAAAACGTGACGCCGCTCGCGGACAGCATCAGCGACTATCTACGCCAGCGCGGTGACGCCGAACGGCGAAACCACGCCGAGGAACTTTTAGTGCGCAGGCAGGTCGCGCTGGAGATCCCCGCTCTCTCGTCCAATGCGAAAGGCGTGCTCGAGCGGGTGCGTGACGCCATCGACCGCAACAACCTGCCCTCGGGTCTCGAATATGCGCTCGCCGATAAAATGGTGAAGGCCGAATTGGAAGGTTTCGCCAAGGCTGTCACCGAACGTTTCGGAGAGAGAACCTTCCTGCCTCTCGCAGCGAAGGACGCCAACGGCGAGGCGTTCCAGCGGATCACGTCAGGAATGAATGCCGCGCAGAAGAGCGAAGTGCGACAGGCCTGGAACACGATGCGGACGGTGCAGCAGTTGTTTGCCCATGAGCGCAGCGTGACCGCGCTCAAGCAGGCCGAAGCACTGCGTCAGACGAGATCCCAGGGGCTCACCCTCAAATGAAAATGCGGCATCGACATCAAGTGCTGCGGCGCCTGAACCGGCTCGTCTGGTTCTATAGAATCAGCAGCGTCAGCCTGTTCACACTTGGTCTTCTTGTGATGCTCGGAGGGGCAGGTTTTCGGGTTAATCTTACGCCGAGCGAGCCGCTGGGCCTGTGGCGGATCGTTGAACCCGATCGTCCGATCCTGATTGGCGATCTCATCTTCATCTGCCCGCCGGACACCAACGCGATGCGTGAGGCGCGCGCGCGTGGATATCTGCGCTTTGGCCTCTGCGCCGGCCGCGTTGCGCCGTTGATCAAAACGGTCGTTGCAGTTTCCGGACAGGTGATCGAGATCAATGCCGATGTGCGTGTCGATGGCCGGCCGCTGCCTCACTCACGCGTTGTACGGAGAGACGGCCAGGGGCGTGAGGTGGAGCCCTACGACGGTGGTATTATTCCGCCAGGCACTGTTTTTCTCCATTCCGAGTTTCCGGGGTCGTTCGACAGCCGATATTTCGGTCCACTGCCGGTGGATGGGATCCTCGGACTGGCAAGAGAGGTCTGGACCTATGCGCCGTGAGCTCTTCCGGACCGGTTTCCTCGTCGCATTATCAACAAGCGCCGGATGGGCCGGTTGGAGCGGACATGTGCTCCTCCTTCCTGTTGCGATTGCCTTACCTGCGCTTTGGTCCCTGGCGCGGACGCGCCTGCAAGCCGCGGCGGTCTCTGCGGCTTACTTCCTTGCTGCGTCGCGTGGACTGCCGCAGGGGGTGGCGAACTACTATTCATCGGAGATCTGGGCCGGTCTTTTGTTGTGGCTGGTCGCTTCATCTGCCTTCGTGACAGTCCATTCTGTGCTCTGGACAGATCGCAAGGGATGGCAAAAGCCGCTTCGCTACCTGATCGCTTGCGTTGCCATGGCGGTTCCGCCATTTGGTATTCTGGGATGGGCGCATCCGATTACCTCCGCCGGCGTGCTGTTTCCAGGCTGGAGATGGTGGGGTCTTGCGGCGATGGCAGCCGGCCTGGGCGTCATGACGACGCGGCTTCGGCCGGCTGCAGCCTTGGCCATGACGGGCCTTTGGCTCTGGTCCGCCGCTCAGTGGACGACGCCGAACTTACCCGCATCGTGGATCGGTGTCGACCTTGAAATGGGCTCATCCCTTGGACGTGATGCGGGTCTCCATCGTCAACGCAGCCTGATCGATATTGCTCTCGCCCAACCGCGGGGCACAACGGTCGTGCTGCCGGAAAGCGCCCTCGGCTTCTGGACGCCGACGGTTGGCCGCATCTGGCAGAGAGCCCTCACGGATACGGACATCACCGTCATCTCGGGAGCGGCAGTCATCGACAGCCAAGGCTATGACACTGTGCTCGTCAAACTGTCGGCTGATGGGACCGGTATTCGCTATCGGGAGCGGATGCCGGTGCCCGGATCGATGTGGCAGCCTTGGCGAGGTTGGATCGGCGATCAAGGCGGCGCCCGGGCACATTTCTTTGCCAATCCCGTTGTCGACGTCGGTGCCCAGAGTGTGGCGCCGCTGATCTGCTACGAGCAGCTTCTCGTTTGGCCGGTCCTACAATCGGCGTTCTATCAACCCGACGCCATCGTCGCAGTCGGGAACGGCTGGTGGACCGCAGGGACGTCGATCATCGACATTCAACGGGCGAGCAGCGAGGCCTGGGCCCGCCTGTTTGATCTCCCTCTTGTCATCTCGTTCAACACTTAAGGTCTGGGAGCTCGCATGCTGGATGCAGCGTTGATCAAGGAATGTGCCGACCCATCGTTGAAGCCGGCGATCGTCGAACAGTTCGTGCAGGCCGTCGGCTCTGAGGACCCGCTGGCCATCACAGTGAGGTCAGGCGGCCAGCTGATCCTCATTCCCAAACCGAAGACGCCCGAAGAAGCCATCGAGATCGTTCGCGAAAACATCGTTGGTTCAGTCGTGCGGGTGGGCCTGACCCAGGTCCCGGCGGGTATTGGTCTAAAGGACGTGTCGGAGCTGAAGGCTGATCTGATCGACCCCTGCACCAATCTGCGGATGGGCACGACGATGTTTGCAAAGATCCTTCGTATTGTCGCAAAATGGTATGGAAACCCGACGAGTGAGGATGTCTTTCCGCAGCTCTTCGACGATGCTGCCCATGCTTGGCAGACCGGAAAGTTCGAGGGTGAGAGCGTGTTTCAGGCGGAAGACCCCAGTGGCGCGGTTGTGCAGCGATCAGCGGTGGAGAGTGACGAAGCTGGCAAAAATGCGGAGACCGACCCCTCATCCCAGAAGGACGAGGAGCCAACGAAGCCTGACAACGCTGGTATCCGTATCGATCTGACGCGGATCGGGGTCCAGAAATAAAGGGCGGCGCGGTGCGCTTCCCGTGGAATGAGCGTATCTACGCCGTTCTCAGTTTGACGGGAGAGAATAGCGGGTGAGAACCGCCTCATCGCCCTCGATGCTGACCTCAAGCACCTCGTTCAGGAGTTCCACGTCGCCAGCAATCTCCTGCAGAATGAGTGTGAACAGGTCTCGCTGCAATGCCGGAACGACTTGGGGTACGATGATGATCAATCCGGCGTGGATTTCCTCGCGACTGTAGAGCTTCCTGAAATCGCGCGCGTTGTTGGTTACAAAGGTGTAATCCTCCGCAACGATGCGCGGCATCAGATCCCAATCCTTTTCGCCACTCAGGCCCAGCCAATTCACGTGGAAGCCGTCGTGGCCACTGTCCTGAGCAACGGCCACGAGAGACGTGTGCAGGCATTCATCAATCAGGAACTTCACGATATCAGCTGCCGGACGAAACGTTGGCGGTCTTCCGCAAGGATAGACGCTTTGACGATTTTACGGTCGCGCCAAGATCGGAAAGCTTGCGAGGCCGACCCCGTGCCGGGTGTGCAGCGGTCCAGATCTCCGCCAGTTCCACCATACGCATGGTAAGCGAAGGATACCCGTCGACAATTTCCGCAGTGGTCGCACCCTGAGCCTTCATTGCGGCAATCGTCCGGACCGGAACGCGAGTTTTGCTGAAGACTGGTTCGCCGCCAAGGACACCCTTCACGGATTCGATAACCTGCTCCGCTTCCCGGAGCGCCTGCGCACGCGCAGCAAGCTGTTCTCTGGCGCGGGCAACGTCGACGATCAGATAGTCGTCCGCACGTACGGTATCGGCATCTGGATTTTGGTCAATCATGTCGAAGAGCCGCTGGCGACGCTCAGCCGACAGGATCGAGCCGATCCCGTACCAGAGCTTGAGACGCAGCAGGTCGTCGTCGGATAGTGCTCGTCCTTCGTCTTCCGAGAGCCGACGCGCGATGATCCGTTTGTCGATTGCATTATGCACGGACTTCACGGCAATTTCGCTAACAGCAGCCGCCTCTGCAGGCGTATAGGCCCGCGACATTTGAACCATAATCGTTCTCCTTGTGGAGAATATATAGCGACTTTGACCCAGAATGTGAAGGCCGATGTAAAAAGTGCATCGCGCAGCTGAACGTGTAAGCATTCACGAAAGCGAGAGCGTGCCTGTCTTGCCACGAATTGAATTGACAGGTCTAGCACAACTACTAGCGTAAATTCCGGGGGGAGCGTGACACATTTATGACGGTTTATGCTCTTGCAAACGTTAGAAGAAATCTACGATCTGCTGATCTCGGAGTTCGAAGACGGAACAGCGGATCCTCCTGCGCTGCTTCGGAAAATGTGCGCCTTCTACGGTTTGGCGTCAGTCGCTTACTTCGGTGTGAATGTCCAGAAAAGCACTGCGGCTGATCCGTTCCTGACGGTGACATACTCCTCGGATTGGGTCACGCATTACAAAAAGTCGAACTATGTGACGCTTGATCCGGTCATCCGCTCAGGTTTTTCCGCTGTCCTGCCAACAGAGTGGAACGGTCATGACTATCGCGGTGCGAAGTTTCGAAGGTTCTTCGGCGAGGCTTCCGAATTTGGCATCGGCTACAATGGCTTGACGATACCTGTCCGCGGCCGTTCCGGTGATCGCGCACTCTTCACCATTACCGGCAATGGTAGTCCAGAGAAATGGCGACGCGACCTTAAGTATCTGAAGCGCGACTTTCATATGTTCGCCTACCTCTTCCATCAGATGGTCACGCGTCGTGGAAACCCGGAACCACCAATGGTGCACCTCGCTCCGCGCGAGGTCGAGTGCCTCAAATGGAAGGCGACCGGAAAGACGGACTGGGAAACATCAATGATTATGGGGATTTCAGAGAAGACTGTGCGATTTTACGTTAACCTAATCCGTTCAAAGCTCGGTGCCGTCAACACGACCCACGCGGTAACCAAGGCGTATAACGAAAACATACTGATCGGGCCTCCGTAAACCCGGTGGAAATGCCGGGTATCCAAGGATGGACGGTAACGAGTGCGAGGGCCCATGACGGTGGTAACGTCGTAGCCAAGGACAATGCCACCTCGACGGTCTGCGCCGACAGTGCCTATCGCTCTAAGACGAACGAGGAATGGCTGAAAGACAATGGCCTGAAGTCAGCCACCCACCAGCGAAAGCCGAAGCGCACAAACTCATGCCGGAAGCAATGTCGTGGGCAAACGCGCAGCGATCAAAAATCAGATCTGACGTTGAGCATGTCTTCGCCAGGTAGAAGAATGAAAAGATGAAGCTTTTCATCAGGACGATCGGCATCGGCAGAGCCAAGGTGAGGTTCGGTATGGCCAATATCGACTGCAGCATGCTCAGATACGTCTTCAAGGAAGCAAAGCGCGCAACCGAATGACGAGGAACGCTCCGAAAAGGTGTGTGAAGCCAATACCGAAAGTTTAAATATCGCCACCAAACGCAGAGGTAGGCACCGATCGCCCCGTCAACGCGTGAAATCTGGGTAAATCGAGGTGTCCACTTTACTCTTCTGCCATGCAGACACCCTTCACGCGGTACCAGCTAGCAAGTTCCTGCAGGGCCTTGTGCCCGGACATCGCACGAAAAAGATCAGGCACCGTTGCGTAACCTTCTCGAAACAGGTTGACGCAGACTTCCGCAGCAATCCCCAGGTCGGGATCTTTTTTCGTCAGCGACGTTCCAGAGCGCCATATTTCGAGAGCTTCATCCAGAACGGCGAGTTGATGGGGACCGAACCGAGTTTCAAAAAACGTTTTCATGCACTTCAACTCATTCATGTATTCGCCGTTGCAATGACGGCGAGCCGTAACCCGCTCACCGCCGTAAAACGTTGTCGGCGACGTAAACCCCTTTGCGATGGATTTGGTTCCATCATTCGCTTGAAATGGCCTTACTTGGTGTTCAGCGCGCCGACGGTGTGTATTCCACTCAAACGGCACGGTGTTTTCGTGTTCAATGGTCGTCGCCATGGGGGTAGACGCCGCGCAGCACCTCGTCAAAGTGTCGGCTGACTGAGCGGGTGCATTCGCACGCGGCAGCCTCCAGCCGTTGGGGGTCCGATACGCAAATGCGGCTCCGTCTCGCTTCAATGACGCCTTTTTCCTTGAGTTGCGCGATCACGCGGCTCAGATAGCTTCGTCCGACACCCAGCATGGCGGCCATCTGTTCTTGCGTCAGCAAAATGTCCGTGTCGCCTGTTCGTTCGACGGCTGCCAAAAGCCATTTCGCCGTTCTCTGCTCAATAGAATGGGTGGCATTACAGGCAACAGACTGGAAAATCTGTGAGAGCAGACAGTCGGCATATCGCGCAAACAAGCTGCGTACCGAAGGTGAGTTGGACTTTATCTCCTCCAGTTCGCGCAAGCCGACGCGAAAGAAGTCGCCGCCGCACTGCACCTCGGCGCGGGTATACGCGGGTAATCGACCTTGGCTGACGAAGCCGCCGATGGCCCCCTCCCGACCGACCATGGCGGTTTCGATCGCTCTGCCGTCTTGTAGGACTACGAGATAGGAAATCAGACTGGCACCCCGAGGGAAATAGGCGAACTGCACCTCGTCTCCCGGTCGATGCAAGACCGCTCCAGGCTCGGCCTGCCACTCGCGCAATAGCGGGGAAAGCTTCACCCAGTCATCCATCTTCAATGCCCTGAGCAGATTGTTCTGAATGGTGTCTTCTTGAAGTCTTTCAAAAGCGGTCATTCTCACATTCCTGTTTGCCAATGTCAGAACGCTCGACCTGCAGAAATGTTCACTAGTAGACAGACAAAAAAATCTGAATGTCTAAAACAGCACACTGCATCGTAACCGAGGATTCACATTGTCGCCCCGTAAATCGCTCGGAGCGTCTTTGAGAGCGGGGAAGAAAGATGAGCTCAGCCTCCAATTGTCTGCAAACCGCTGTTATCGAATATAAATTCATCTTCTTCCGCAATAGAAAACTGAACCTCGCAACAAACGGACTGTGAGTACGACCTGATGAATTTGACAAGTTGCGACAAGGAACCGATCCATTTGCTTGGGCGCGTTCAACGGTTCGGGTTTCTGATCGCGGTCAACGCCGACTGGATGGTCAGCGCCGTTTCGGAGAATGTGGCGTCTTTCATTCCGTTTTCCACCAGTGATCTGCTCGGCGCCAACGCGGACCGCTTTCTGTCCCCTGCGGCAATCCATGAGCTTCTAAACGTACTCCAGCATGTGAGACCGGGTGCTTACCCAGAAACGGTTCAGGGTGTGGTCGTAGCAAACCTGCTTTTCGACGTTAGCATCGGAATTTCAGGCGACGTCATAATGATGGAGTTCGAACCCCATGCCAGCGTCGAACTTGTGTCTCGTTACGTTTCCGACGTGCAGCTCGCCATCAAGCGAATTGCCGCCGCGCCGGATCTGGACAGCATCCTTGCGCTAGCGGTCCGCTTTTGCAGCGCTTTCACATCGTTTGATCGCGTGATGGCCTACCAGTTTCTGCCGGATGGCTCCGGTGAAGTTGTGGCAGAAGAAGCGGCTTCGGATATGGTGCCGTTGCTTGGTCTGCGTTACCCCGCAACGGATATTCCTAAACAGGCAAGAGCGCTTTACATGCGCAATCCGATCCGGATCATTTCGGACAGTCAGGATGTCGGCGCGCTCATCCTTTCAGATGAAGGCACACAGAACCGGTCTCTGGATCTTTCATCCAGCGTGCTGCGAGCCGTCTCACCAACTCATCTCGAATATCTGCGCAATATGAATGTCGCTGCATCGGCGTCGGTTTCCATCATCGTTGATGGCAAGCTTTGGGGCCTACTCGCCTGCCATCACCGTCAGACATTGACGCTGGGTCTGAACCATCGAAACGCGCTGCTTTTGTTCGGTCAGATGGTGTCGCTGGTGCTTGAAAGTAGGCTCGCGAATGCCGTTTCGAGCTTTGAACAACGCTCAAAAGCGCTGATGGACGCGGTCGAGAAGGCGGCGGCCCTGTCTTCAAATACCGTCAACGTCCTCTTGGACCATGCCGATCTCGCTTGCAGCATTTTCGAAGCGGACGGTTTGGCGATGATTGTCGATGACGTGGTGACAGCAATTCACCATACGCCGACAGTGAGTGAGATACGAAACATCGGAGAAAAGCTGAACCAGGCGGAGCCAGGCAAAATCTTCAGTACCAGCGATCTCGCCGGTTGGCTTGCAGAGAAGCAGGGTATTTCGGAGCGCGCCGCCGGTCTTCTTGCTGTTCCGATATCGGGCGCACCGCGTGATCACCTGCTGTTTTTCCGACGTGAGATCGTGAAGAAGGTTCACTGGGCCGGCAATCCGGAAAAGCCGGTTGAAACGACCGCAGCCGATCAAAGACTCAGCCCTCGCAAAAGCTTCGAGCTCTGGATGCAAACCGTGAAAGGACAAAGCAAGGACTGGGATGCGACGAAAATCCAGGCGGCCGAACGATTGCGCGTCATCATTCTGGATGCGGCTTTCCGGACAGTGGACGAAACCGCACGGAATCGCCGACTGACCGCTGAACGGCAGGAAATTCTGATTGCCGAACTCAACCATCGCGTTCGCAATGTTCTGACGTTGGTGCGCGGTCTCATTTCACAGACAAGCAGGGAAGCCGTATCGACAGAAGATTACGCATCCGTTCTCGAAAGCCGCATTCAGGCGCTTGCGCGTGCCCATGATCAGATCACCCGCGAAAACTGGTCGCCAGCGCCGTTCACAACGCTTATTGCGACAGAAATCAAGAGTTTCCTCAATGGCAGGCCTGACCGCCTCGTCATCAAGGGAGACGATGTGCTGCTGACGCCTCCAGCGTTTTCGACCGTTGCACTGGTAATGCATGAAATGGTCACGAACTCGGCGAAATACGGTGCCCTCAAGGCCGAGGTCGGAACCATCACGATCACACTTGCGCGCCAACCGGACGGCTCACTGACGATCTTGTGGCAAGAGGCCGGCGGTCCGGCGGTTGCCTCGCCGGAAAGAAGAGGGTTCGGTACGACCATCATCGAGCGTTCTATCCCTTACGAATTGCACGGCACGGCGCGACTGGAGTTCAAGGAGGACGGCATCCGCGCGGAGTTCCGAGTCCCGGCAGGGCATATTCGCGAGCTGTCCCTGACCACAGCGAAACCTCAACGGGTAATCAATCCGCTTGTAGCCGTCGCGCTGGCGCATTTCAAAGCGCCGTCCCACGTCCTTCTCGTGGAAGACAACATGATCATTGCGATCGACGCGGAAGACATGTTGCAGCAACTCGGTGCGACGAGCGTGACGATCGCCTCAACGGTTCGGGAGGCATTGGTCCAGGTTGCTTCAAACTCGTTTGACATGGCGCTGCTCGATATCAATCTGGGAACGGAAACCAGCATTCCTGTAGCGATCGCGCTGCGAGAGAAAGGCGTGCCCTTCGCTTTCGTATCCGGTTATAGCGACAACAGCGCGTTGCCGCCGGCATTCCGGTCCAGTGTCGTGGTCGGCAAACCCTATGATAAGGACTGTCTGCAAACCACGATTGCTCTTCTCAAAAGTTGAAGAGGCTGAACAGATTTTGTCAGGTTCTGCCGCCGGGTGCGGTTTGACCAGCATCTGTCAAATTTATTTGTCAGGCCATTCCGTCGGAACAATTCTGCGTCCAGTGCATTTTCAATTTCATGAAAAAAACTGCACGCACGAAACGAAATATTACACGTAGAATGGTGTTCTTCATCATAAGCCTGTTCGTCTTGGGAGCGGTTATAGCGGGGCTATACCTTGCGTTGCTGCCACCCGGCGAAGTGCAGCCCCTGCACTGAATTTCATCAGGGTGATTTTGAAACTTCCGATCCTGCTAATGTTCCCGAATGAGGTACAGTATGGCCGCCCGCACACTGCTGCAATTTTTCCATTGGTACTATCCCGATGGAGGGCGCCTGTGGAGAGAGGTGGCTGAAAGATCGGCGGAGTTGGCGCGGATCGGCATCACCGACGTGTGGCTGCCGCCGGCTTATAAGGGGGCGGCAGGCGGATTGTCCGTTGGCTATGATACCTATGATTTGTTCGATCTCGGCGAGTTTGATCAAAAAGGAAGTGTCGCCACGAAATATGGTGACCGTAGCGCCTTTGAAAATGCCGCACACGCCCTGAAGGACAATGGTCTTCGTGTAATCCATGACGTCGTGTTCAACCACAAAATGGGGGCCGATGACAAGGAACGGGTACATTTGCGTCGTGTTAATCCGGATAACCGCACGGAAATGGATGACGGGACGTTCGAGGCCCTCGCCTATACCCGTTTCACTTTTCCCGGACGCAATGGCCAGCACTCCAAATTCATCTGGGACATGAAGTGTTTCAGCGGCGTTGACCGTGTGGAAGATCCCGATGAGGACGGTATTTTCCGTCTGGTCAATGAATATGGCGATGGCGAGTGGAACACCGAGGTCGATCAGGAGAACGGCAACTTTGATTATCTGATGGGCGCGAATGTGGAGTTCCGCAATAGCGCCGTTTACGAAGAACTGAAGTTCTGGGGACGGTGGCTTGCAGCGCAGGTGCCGGTCGATGGCTTCCGGCTTGATGCCGCAAAACACATCCCCGCGTGGTTTTTCCGTGACTGGGTCGGGCATATGCGCGACACCGTTGATAGAGAGTTGTTCGTTGTCGCGGAGTATTGGCATCCGGACATGGACGCACTCAAGGCTTATCTGGAACTCGTCGACCAACAGCTTATGCTGTTTGATGTTTCCTTGCATCATTCCTTTCACCGGGCTGCGCGAGAAGGCAAGGATTTCGACCTCAGGACAGTGTTTGACGGGTCACTCGTTTCAAGCGACCCGGATCACGCCGTCACCCTCGTCGACAATCACGACACGCAACCGCTTCAATCTCTGGAAGCGCCCGTGGAACCCTGGTTCAAGCCACTCGCCTATGCACTCATCCTATTGCGCGAACAGGGGGTGCCCTGTGTTTTCTACCCCGATCTGTTCGGAGCGAGCTACACGGATGTCGGTAGCGATGGCGAAGAGCACAGGATCGATATGCCGGCGATTATCTGCCTTCCGAAGCTGATTGAAGCGCGGCAACGTTTCGGCCATGGCGGTCAGACCGATATCTTCGATGCGCCGGACTGCATCGCCTTTGTGCGCCATGGCACACAGGAGGCGCCGGGGTGCGTGGTCGTGCTGACCAATGGCGCTGAAACCGGCAAAGAGATCGAACTCGGCCCTGATCATGCGTCCGCCGTCTTCATCGATTTTCTGGGACACCGGTCCGACGAGGTCGTGACCGACGAGATGGGCGCGGCGACGTTTCCGGTCGCGGGTGGAAGCGTCAGTGTATGGGTCCGCAAGGACGCCGTTTGACACCGTAGGTGCGTTTACGGTTCGAACGGAACGGTCGGGCGCTTGATGGCAGGAGAACCGGGGGTATGCGTCAAACCACACCATCTCAAAAAACCGTAAGAGACGGAGATGACGGCCTTCTGCGTGCGAGTGCGCAGGACGACGTCAAGCCAGACTTTCCTGAACTGTTCTTCGATCTCGTCTTCGTGTTTGCTCTCGTCCAGCTTTCCCACAGTCTCACGGGCCATCCCGACGCAATAGGTTTCGCTCGGGCCGGAGTCCTCTTTCTGGCTCTTTGGTGGATTTGGGTGCAAACCGCTTTAACGACCAATCTACTCGACGTTGGCAGGAAATTGGTCCACTTCTTTCTGTTCGGCCTTATGTTTGGCGGTCTGCTCATGTCGGTCGCCATTCCCGAAGCATTCGAAGGCAACGGCCTGTTCTTTGCGATTGCCTATGTCGGCATGCAGGCGACGCGAACGCTCTTCTTGCTCTTTGCTGTTCGCGGCGCCGATCAGGTGACGCGCATGACGGTTATCCGCAGTGCAGTCTGGCTCATCGTTCCCGGCATCCTTTGGGTCAACGGCGGAACGGTGGCCCCTGAGATGCGGTTATGGCTTTGGCTGATTGCCATCCTCATCGAATATGCCGGGCCTGTGCTGAACTTTTATCTACCCGGTCTTATGGGCAGGGAGGCGGCGCGCGGCCTTGATGTCTCCGGCGGGCATTTTGCCGAGAGAGCCGCTCTCTTCGTCATTATCTGCCTTGGAGAGACGATCCTCGCAACGGGGCGGACGGCTGCCGAAAAGATGGATTCGGTGCTAACAGCGCCACTTCTCGGGCTGGCTTTTGCGACCACGGTTCTGATGTGGTGGGTCCATTTCCACGATGGTCAAAAGCAGGCTGCACGCAAAGCGGAAGCCACGTCTGACCCGCAGAAGACCGTGGAATACCTGTTCATCTACGGCCATTTTCCGATTGTGGCCGGGATCGTTCTGGCTGCCGTCGGCGAGGAGATGAGCCTAGAGCATTCCGATGCGACGGCGACGCTGCCGGCAACGGTTGCGATCGCTGGCGGACCGGCGTTATTTCTCGCGGGCTCAGCCCTCACAAAATATCTGGCAACGCGGGCTGTTCCGCTGTCGCACTGCGCTGGCGTCGCAGTCTTGAGCATTGTGCCCTTTGGCCCCGACATGCCGTATCTGATGATCCAAGGTGCAGCCGCATGTGTGCTTCTGACGGTCGCTTTCTGGGAGTACCTGGCTCAACGCACCGCGTTGCCGGACAGGGTGTGAGGTGCCCTTGATTACCCCTCAAAAGCCCATGAAAGAGTGACAACTGTGCCTGAGGGACAGGACTGAACGTCGATTGTTGCGCCTAAAGTTGTGCTCATCGAGCGAATAAGCTTGGTCCCAAGGCCAGTGCCCTTTGGTCCAGCGGCGGCATCGAAACCGACACCATCATCTTCGACAACCAGCGAAGCAGTGCCGGTCGCAGGATCTTTGACGACGCTGACACGAATAACACCCGTTCCCGTCGGGTAGGCATATTTCAGCGCATTGGATACGAGTTCCGTGGCGATAACGCCGAGCGCAACGGCACGATCAGGAGCATCCGCCAGCGGTGCGAGTGACGCGACGATCTCAATACCGCTCACATCTTCCTGGGTTCCCACCGTCCGTCGCAGATCGTCGATCAGCGGGCGCAGGTAGGTATCGATTTGGACCCTGCCGACATCGTCAGACGTGTAGAGACTGCGGTGCAGTCCGGCGATCGCCGCAATGCGGCTCTGGGTCTCGTTCAAGGCCTTTCGGGCTTCGTCGCTGGAAAGCGTATTCGATTGAAGACGGATCATCGCTGCCACGAGCGCAAGACTGTTGGCGATGCGGTGGTTCATTTCCGCCATCAACAATTCTGCCCGTTCCTTTGCCGCCACGAGCAACTGGTCGGCTTCGGCCTTGGCCTTGCGAAGCCGTGCGGTTTCCAGCGCGTGCCGAATTGCGCTGACAAGCAATGGAAAGAATTCGTCCGCAACCGTCTTGATCACATAGTCAGTCGCCCCGCTTTTAAGCGCGGTGATCGCAATCTGCGCTTCGCTGGAACCAGTGACGTAGACAATCGGCACGTTGGGATTTTCGCCGACGGCCTCGAGAAAGGAAATGCCCGTCGTCTCCACAAAATAGTGGTCAAGCACGACGGCATCGAAGCCGCCTTGAGACAAGGCTTCAAGGCCGGCCGCCACCGAAACGGCGTGAACTACTTCATAGCGATGGCGGGCGAGGATGCGTTCAGCCAAGCGGACCAGCGCAGGGTCGTCATCGACGTAAAGAATGCGCGCTGGCATTACATGACCTCAGGGAACTTGGATAACCGAAAAGAAAAGGCCAAGATTGCGGATCGCCGTTGCGAACCCCTCGTAGTCCACCGGCTTGGTGATATAGACGTTGGCGCCGAGATCGTAGCATTTCTGGATCTCGCGCTCGTCGTCCGTCGTCGTCAGAACGACCACGGGCAGGCGGCGGGTGTATTCGTTCTGCTTGATCAGCGACAGTATATCTATACCGGACATATCCGGCAGATTGAGGTCGAGCAGGATGAGCAGGTAGCGGTTTTCGTTGATACGGCCATCACGACTTTCGCCGAGAATAAAATCAAGCGCAGTGTTGCCCAACGTAAACGGGACGATCTGGTTATGGACGCCCGCGCGCCGGACATTCTTTTCTATGAGGCGCGCATGTCCTTCATCGTCTTCGATCATCACAATTGTGACTTCTTCACCGGTCGCCTTCATAACGCAGTACTCCGAACAATCATCGTCAAATCCAACGGCATCACCAGCTTGAATGTGCTGCCCTTGCCGAGCTCTGACTCAACCGTAATGTCGCCACCTAAATTTCTGATTAGCGAGCGAACATGGGCGAGGCCGATCCCTTCGCCGGGCTGGTCCTGGCGTCCGGCACGGCGGAACAGTTCAAACACACGTTCCAGATCCTGTGGTCCAATGCCGCGTCCATTGTCTGTCACATCGATACCGATGCGTCCGCGCGCAATCGGATAGCTGCGGACCTCAAGCGTGAGCGCCCGTGAGGAATCCTGGTACTTCACAGCATTGTCGAACAGATTGCCGAAAATCTGATCGAGCGTGATGCGGTCGCTCACGACATGACGTACCTTGCCGAAATCGCAGATGATCGTGCCACCCGCACTGATGATCTGATGATGGACGCTTGCTGCGGCGTTATCGGCAATCAGCTTCAGGTCAATGTTCTCGGGCAACAGCTTTCGCCGGCCGTCCCTCGAAATCTTGAGGATGGCGTTGATCAATTGATCCATCTTGCGGGTCGAGGAGCGGATGAAGCCGATCGCTTCCGGCAGGTCGTCATTGACGGCGGTACGCGCATCCATGACCTGTTGCTCGCTGAGTGTCTTGCCATCTGCAAGCACATAAACTGCCAGCGACTTGAGCGCATTTTCCAGCTCGCTGAGAAAGCCCATGATATTGACGAGGGGCGCCCGAAGATCGTGCGTCACCACATAGGCAAAACGCTGAATCTCCTGATTGGCGCGCATGAGGTCTTGCGTCCGTTCGGAAATGCGCTCCTCCAGCCCGGCGTTCAGAACCTCCACTTCGGCCCGCGCCTGGGACAGCGCCCGAATATGTTCCCGGATGACAAAGAAAGCCATGGCCAGCACGAGAACGATGGCAACGGCGGCCGTTATGGTTGTCCACTTGAGGTTCTCCGCGACTTCGATCTGCTCGGCCACGATCACCCGCAGACGATCGTCAACCTGCGCCAGAGAGTCGTCCATCGTGGAGCGGGCATTGTCCATGAGTTTCAAGCCGCGATCTGTTCGGATCAGGTCGATTGCGCGCTCCCTGTCTCCGGATCGAACGAGATCGATCGTGCGGCTCATTTCCGCGATCTTCTCACCAACAATGGCATCGAAGCCTTTCACGCGATTTGCGACACCCGCAATTCTCGCGGTGGTCTCATGCAGCCGCCGCAGACGCTCCGGCATCTGTCCGGTACTTTCGCTATAGGGCTCGAGATAATCCGGGTCCTGTGTCATCACGAACCCGCGTTGTCCCCGCTCTGCATCCTGAAGAGCCAATAAAACGTTCAAAATCGCACTGCGCGCCAAGCGTAGCTCAAGAATTTCACGGGAATAGCTATTGTTGGCCTGCACCATCCATAGGGCGGAGCCAACCAAAATCACCAGGGGAACGACCCCTGCTGCGAGCACCAGAAGAGTTATGCGGAGGAAACGAGGCATTCCGACTTTGTAGTTTGAGGACATTTAACGATGACAGAACGCGGAACAAATGGTGCCGCCGCGTTCTTGGAAAGGAACAGGGCTTTAAACGCGCAAACGGTGGCTTGGTTCCATCCGTTGTAGCATTGATGCACGGAACATTTATCTACGATGACATAGTAGGCTCGGGTGGAACAAGTCGGTTTACTGGTCATGCCTTTTAAACATAATGTGTGGACTTGGTTCGAAAAATGGAGAGGCATTGCAGATCAAGTCCAAATGAAAGGCGACCGGAAAGAGGACTGGGAGACCTCAATGATAATAGGGATTCCAGAGAAGACGGTGGGATTTTACGTCAACCTCATTCGTTCAAAGCTCGGTGCCGTCAACACGACCCACGCGGTAACCAAGGCGTATAACGAAAACATACTGATCGGGCCTCCGTAAACCCGGTGGAAATGCCGGGTATGCACGCTGTTCTTTTTGCCTTTTCGTTGCTGAGTAAACGAAAGGTGGAACAGATGTTGAAGATCGTGGAAACAGCAAACCGCTCAGAATGCCGCCAGCTTTTGGATGAGATGCATGCCTTAAGGGCCCGGGTGTTCAAGGACCGACTGCAATGGGATGTGATGGTCACCGACGGTCGGGAGATCGACGTGTTCGATGCGACCGATCCTCTCTATCTCCTTGCAGTCAATGATACCACCGGGCGCCTCGAAGGTTCTGTTCGGCTGCTGCCGACAACCGGTCCGAATATGCTGCGGGACGTATTTCCCGTGCTACTTCCCGACGGTCTCTATGTCGAAAGCCCGGTTATCTGGGAAAGCTCGCGCTTCTGTATCGATCCCGACATGGCTCATAACGGGAGAAGCCGGATCGACAGGGTGACGACGGAACTGCTGTGCGGAATGGTCGAGATTGGCCAGGCCGCCGGTCTCAGTCATATCGTCTCCGTTTACGATGCTCGCATGGCCCGCGTCTTTCGCGCATCGAATTGCCCTGCGGAGGTGATCGGCGTGCCGACGAGGATTGGTCGCGTCATGACCTATGCAGGCCTCTTCGAAATTTCTCAGGCGTTGTGGAATGGCATTGCCGTCACCACGAATATCGCTGGTCCTTTGCTGATTGAAGATCGCAACGCTAGCCGGAAAGTTGCTTAGGCGCGCTCCCACTTGAAATGTTTGGTTTTTCAGCGCCGCCGGCCAACCCGGACGGAGGCAAATGTGGCGGTGTGCCCGCTTTGGGGCGTGCCGCCAGTCAACCGGCGGCGCTCCTGGCGGTGCACTCTCGCAGATGAAATCCACTCACGACGTCGCGCGCTGCCAGTGCGGTTAAATTCACGACAGGACGACAAAGCATGAAGACATGGCTGCGGAACCTGATGGACGCAACATCCGTCATGACAACCACGAGGGCAATCTTCGATCTTGTGATGTTGTCGACCAAAGAGCTTGGGTTCGAGTACTTCTCTTACATTCACATAGATGCCACAAATCTATCGCGGCTGACGACGCTGTCAAATTTCCCGCCTCAATGGCAGGCGCGCTATCTCGAAGGCCGCTACGACGCTTTTGACCCGCTTCTCTCCCGTGCTCGACAATGTGCCCATGCCTTTTTGTGGAACGGTGAGGAGCTTTTGCGTGGGAGCCGGGCGTCGATCAGAAAAATGTTCATCGAGGCATACGATCTCGGGATCCGGGCGGGTGTCGCCATTCCCTTCGAGACCGGGTTGCGTGGTCGGGGGATATTCATGCTAACGACGGCGGACCCGCACCGTCTTCAGTCTCTGAAACTCGATCCCGTCCTTTCTGCAAACGCGGTTGCCTTGTTGCACGCTCGCATTGAGGCATGCGCTGCGGAATTGCCATCGTCGCCGATACCGGATCTCAGTGGCCGGCAGGCGATGGCACTGAAATGGTCTGCCGAAGGTCGTACGATGCGTGATATCGCGAAGATTGAGAACACCAGCTATTCCAACGTCCATTTTCATCTGATCAATGCGAAAAAGGCCTTGCGGGCAGATACATTGCCTCAGGCGACGGCCGTTGCCACAAAACTGGGACTGATTTGATCTTAAAGCTACTGCATGATCTTGGGTGCTGACACCGCCGGGCCTGGTTTGTCACTGGCGGCTGAGACCCAAAGCGGTCAGGCGGTATCTCCGTGGCGCCCACTCGATCGATAGACGCGCAGGGACAGATCGTGGCGCTGCCCTTGCTCCTATCGGTTGCCATCATTGTTGCCGGAAATCCAGACGCCGTCGCCTCACGCCCTTCAGCCGAGTGGTATGTTTCGGCGTTTTCCAGTTCGCTCATTCTTCTGCCAGTTTCAGTCGCTGCAGCCCAGCGTTAGGGTCGATACAGCCGCCGCCGGATTGTTATGTTCGGCTTCCCCCTTCGATTTCGGTACAATCACGTCATTCGAGTGGACATGGACGATCGGACACATTTATCGCGGTCGTTGCTCGACATTCAGGCCCTGGAAGTGCCGGAGGAGTTGACCAGCGCACTTCACATCATCAGCGCGCGCTACCGCCTTTCCCATATGACATTTCTTGCCTTGCGAACCGGTAGCAAATCACCTCTGACCCCGTTCTACGTCAGCACCTATCCGCAAGAATGGATCAACATGTACGTGGTGAACGACTACATCGCCATCGATCCGGTCGTCGCGATTGCGCGAACGGGCCTCCTGCCGGTGGACTGGTCGTTGGTCAAACGACAGTCCGGCGCGGTCACGCGCTTCTTCGACGATGCCATCCGCCATGGCGTTGGCCCAAATGGACTTGCAATCCCTATCAGGGGTGCAAATGGCGAACGGTGTTTGTTCTCAGTCAGCTCTGACTTACCCAACGAGTATTGGGCGGTTCTCAAACGATCAATCGTCCACGAACTACATATCATCGCCTACTATCTCCACGAAAAGGTCATGACAATCTCCGGCCTTCGCCAACCAGGCATGGAACGTGATCTTTCAATGCGGGAACGGCAATGCCTTCAACTGCTTGCCTCCGGTAAAATCTACAAGCAGATCGCGGCCGCTCTTGACGTCTCCGAAAGCGCGGTTCGCATTTACATCCGATCGGCCAGGCGCAAACTCAATGCAACTACGAGCCATCATGCCGTGGCCAAGGCCAGCTATCTCGAACTCATCGAATTCTAGCGAGGTGTTTCGCGGGAAGCGACTTCGGGAACATTCGGTCATTCACCTTTTGCCGCAACGCGCAATCTGACGAATTCGGCAAGTTGCGGTTCTCTTCCTGAGCTTCACAATCCTCTCTCGCACGCGGCAGCGACATGCGACGCGCTGTCGTGACCGTCACACATCGCCGGCCGTTGCTCGTTTCCGCCGGCCCGTTCACCACGAAGGGAGCCGAAGATGGTGGATCCGCAAACGATAGAACGCTGGCGAAACGCGCCGCGGCTAACCTCTTTCTCCACGTTTTTCCAGCGCACAGCCAGCCAAGAAGGTGGCGTTCCCGACATTGCGCAGCCCGCCCCTGACATGAGCCTGCTCGATTTCGATCTTGAGTGCACCGTGTTCGCACACACCCATGCACGCCTGTTCGGCGGCTTCGATGCTCACTATTACGCAAGCATCCCCTACCGGCTCGAGGAACAGATCCGCTTGGGAGCCGGCATATATTCCTTTGCAACGCGGATCTGGGCCCGGACAGCGAAACCTGCGACCGTCTACACCCTTGGGGCCGGGACCGGTTGCTTCATTCGCGCATTGGCCGTCCTTGGAGATGGTCGCCTCAAGACGCTCTGCTGCAGCGCAACGGCTGCCAACCGCGATGTGTTTCTGGCAAACCGCGCAAGTGAGCATGCTCACTTTTTCTTTGGCCCGTTTTTCGAACTCGACAGCGAACGGTACCTAGCCGATCCCGATCTCGCAGATTTCCGGAATGGCTTCGATATTCTTTTCGAAGACACCACATTCCAGATGTTCGATCGGGATCGGGTGCGGCAACTCGCGTTCATCGCACCCCGTATCAAGCAAGGCGGTATTCTCCTGCAGGTGCAAAAGCTCTCCCAGCAAGATCCGCTCGTTTATGACGAGCGGGAGTGGCAGAAGGACGAATTGTTCAAGACGCGGTATTTTTCGCGACAGAACATCTCGGAGAAGAAGTCTGAAATCCTCAATACGATGTCGGATTGCCAGGTTGACCTGCCAACCACGGTTGCGGCGCTCAGAGCCTTTTTCCGCTATTCGGTGGCAATCTGGAACAGCGGCAACTTCTACACGATTGCATCCTCCAATACGCGCTCCTCGCTGCTTGAGTTTATTTCATTGTTGGTGAAGCCGGCGATACCGCCCGCCTACTGCTATGAAAATCTGCCGCTCATTTTGATCGATACGCCATCCGAGCCAATAGCCCCTGCCCTTGCATGGCGGCGTGCGAACACGATGAGCTCGTCGGCGCCTGGCCAGCGGCAGGGTTGTTGAGATGACATCGGATGAAAACACGCCATCCATCGATTACTGCAGCGCGACCGACGTCCGTCGGTCGTTATCATCTCTCCTTCCCAATCTAGCCCCTTACTGGACGCGTCGGTTGGCTGACTATGCCGGTTTCGTCTACGGGATTGAGGCATTCCGATCTGGAAACGTGGTGCGTCTTCACGCGATGGATCGCCTCCGCCACTGCATTGAAAGGGCAGCCCTGAAATCGGGCTTCAACACCGAACAGGCGATGAGTGCTGGCGCCGATCTCGTTGCCGCGCCGGTGATGCAAACCGGCCCGCATGCGCTGCTTTTGCTGGAACCCGATGCCTTTTACACGCATCTCTTCAGCCTCCTCGGCCTTTTGACCCTTGGCCGGCGATGGCACATCACCTACTCGGTCTCGACGTCCGCTTTTAGGGAAAGCGCCAAGAAAGGACCGGGCTGGCTCCCGCTGGAAGGGGAGGCTTTGAACGTATTTGGCCTCCCCCGTAAACGGCTGGTCGGAAGCAGTATCGCCTGCGAGAACGGACCCTACCGTTATGCCCTGTCAAACTCGCAGGGGCAGGTCGCACCGAATGCTTCGGTGGTCCGGCTTTTGGAGATATTGCCGAAGGCAGAGTTTCGGACAGGCGCCGAGGCGATCAAGATGGGCAATCAGGCGCTGTGGAAAGAACTGTTCGCCACGCCGGTCAACCTCTTGCAACTCGATGATTTCGACATGGCCGATCTGATTGCCGATCATCTCGACGATTCCGCATCCTGGTTGTCAGCACATTTCGTCGGCAGCAGCGGACCTGCCTTGGCTGTTCTGCAGGAGATTGATCGTTTGAATGCCGGTCCATGGGCGGGTTGGATCCGGCGGACGACCGATCTCTTCTGGGGGTTGGGAGAGGACCGTGTATTCCCTCTCTACCTCAATGACGGCGTGCTCAGATCCGCACGGTCTCCGGGCCTGGAGGTGAGTTTCACACCGGAATGTCTGGCGGCGGCCCTCCGCGAACGCAAGATCTTGCCCGGCATGTTCATGTCCTATCTTGTGACCTCGATCCTACCGGGCGTCAGGGTGCTTGGAGGATGCCGGCAGACGGTCTATCTGCCTCTGATGCGGCACCTGGCTGCCGTTGGATTTGATCTTGCAGGTGATCGCGATTTCCCGCTGACACTGAAAGACGACGAGCGACCGGGTGTTTGGGGGCACCGTGTGCTGAAGCCCGTTGATGGACAGCCGTTTCAAGAGATCGAAGCGGCTGGCGGAATTTTACCTCTGCTTACGAAATATGCCGATCTGACGCTGGAGGATGCCAGCGGAAACCTCTCAAGCTTCACGCGAGATCCGATCTGGGCCGATATGTCGGCGAATATTGCCGCTGGCATCATCACGCCCGGATCGCGCGAATGGCAATGGTCAGGTCTATGACCGCATTGCCGTGGCGACTGTCACCGATGCTTCGGCGTCCTGGGTTTTGATGTCCACGCGGCATGTCAGGTGGATACCGGCAAGTGTGCAGCGAACGGAACCGCCAGCTTTCTCGATGGTTGGAATGTCGAGGGCCACGAGTTCGGCAAACGCGCCTATCGCCTGCACTTGTTCCCGGTCGAGCGCTGCCAGCGCTGTAGTAGACAACGCCAGAATGCGGTCGCTTCGTCCCTGAAGTTCCAGTGCATTGCCCGCGAAACGGCGAATTTGATCATTGGTGAGCGCAATGACGCTTCGGCCTGATCGTTCAAGCCGCATGACGATTTCGGCGCGTCGTCCTTCGCTGGCGATCATGTCCAGACCAATCATCGCGAAATCTGTCGCCACGCACATCAGTACATTGGTGTGATACACGGGAACGTCCTGCTCGTCGCGGGCATCGAACACCATCGGCTCGAAATTGAAGTGCGCGCAAAACCGCTCCAGCGCGATCGGGTCCGTCCTGTCGGAACGCGCGGCATAGGCCACCCGGTCGATATGATCGAGAACCATCGCGCCTGTTCCTTCAAGAAACAGCCCGTCGGGCTCCAATCCCGAATAATCGATGATATCCTGCACCCGGTAGCGGGATTTCAACATCTCGATGACGTCCGGCCGGCGCTCCCGGCGGCGGCTTTCAGCCTTCATCGGATAGATGGCCACGTGACCGCCGGCGTGGGTCGAGAACCAGTTGTTGGGAAACACCGAATCCGGCGTCGCTTTTCCTTCGTCCTCGAACAGATGAACAGTCACCCCGCAATCTTGCAGGGTCCGGGCGGCTGCGGTGATTTCGGCATGGGCGATTGCCGCGAGATCAGCGCCATCGTCATGCATTACCTGAAAGCTGTTATCGGCGGCGGTCTCGGTATTCACGGTAAAATGGTGCGGGCGCACCATAACCACAGCGCCTGGGGCCTGAACGGAATAAGCGGCTCTCTTCATAGTCGCCGTCACACCTTCGCGCGTCGCAGCATGCCGAACAGGTCACGCGGATCGTCCGGGTCGGCAATAATATCAATTTCCTGATAAAAATCGGTGCCTTTCAACTTCTCCCGGACATAGCGCAACGCAGAAAAATCTTCCACCGCGAAGCCCACGCTGTCGAAAAGGGTGATCTGGCGTTCATCCCGCCGCCCTTCGGCTTCGCCGCGCACCACACGCCAAAGTTCCGTGACCGGATAATCCGGATCCATCTGCTGGATTTCTCCTTCAACGCGGGTCTGCGGCGGGTACTCCACGAATGTATCCGCGCGCGCAAGAATGTCCGGGTGCAGTTCCGTCTTGCCCGGGCAATCCCCGCCGATGGCGTTGATGTGTACGCCCGATCCGATCATGTTGTCCGTCAGGATGGTGGCGAATTGCTTGTCGGCCGTGCAGGTCGTGATGATCCCCGCGCCCCTGATTGCCTCGTGTGCCGTGCCGCAGGCCGTAACGATCAGGCCGGAGTCGGCGAGATTGGCGGCAGCTTTGGCGGTCGCCTGCGGATCGATATCGTAAAGCCGGACCTCCTCGATACCCACTACCGCCTTCATAGCCAATGCCTGAAACTCGGCCTGAGCACCGTTACCGATCATCGCCATGACCCTGGCCTTTTTAGGGGCCAGATGTCGCGCGGCCATGGCCGACGTCGCGGCGGTGCGCAACGCCGTCAACAACGTCATTTCCGTCAGAAGAACCGGATATCCCGTCGACACCTGCGCCAGCAATCCGAAAGCAGTTACGGTCTGAAGACCGGCTGCCATGTTCTTCGGATGGCCGTTTACATATTTGAATCCATAGATCTCGCCGTCCGAGGTCGGCATCAGCTCGATAACGCCATCGCTGGAATGGGAGGCGATGCGTGGCGTCTTGTCGAAGACGTCCCATCGGCGAAAGTCGGCCTCAATGGTGTCAGTCAATTCAACCAGCATCGTTTCGACACCGACATGATGGACGAGGCGCATCATGTTCTCGACGCTGACAAAGGGAATGAGCGCTTTTGCAGAAGGAAACTGAGACATGGCTGCTCCTTGGTTATTCGCCAAGGCTAACGCAGCGCATGTTCAACAAAAATCGCAAAAGAGTGTTTAAATCGACAGAAAAATGGTCAAAATGACCAAGCCGATTGCCATAAATGACAGTGAAGCAAATGGACGTTGCCAAATACATTCCCGATGAACTCGACCGCCGTATCATCGCGCATCTGCGCGGCGACGGACGTGTTTCCCTTGCAAAACTTGCGGATGCAATCGGCGTTGCGCGCGGCACGGTGCAGAACCGGCTGGACAGGCTAGCGGAAACCGGAACGCTGCTCGGCTTTACGGTGCGGATACGCGAGGACTATGACGACCGAAGGGTTCACGCCGTGATGATGATCGAAGTCGTGGGCAAATCGACGACGCAGGTCATCCGCAAGCTGCGCGGCATTCCCGAAATAGCTTCGCTCCACACCACCAATGGCAAATGGGATCTGGTGGCCGATATTCGCGCGGGCAGCCTTTCCGATTTCGACCGCGTGCTGCGTGAAATCCGCATGATCGATGGCGTGTCCAACAGCGAAACAAGCCTTCTGCTGAGCAGCGTCTGACGTCGTGATTGCAACGGAAACATTGTCTTTTGAGGAAAGCGTATGCACGACCGCCCCCGTTCGTGGGCTCCCACTTCGGTTCTAAAGCTTCCCGATCAGGACGATCTTGTACGGATGTCAGCGATTCTTCCTGATCGGTAAGATCATTATTGAATCCTTCAAAAACTTACTGTACGGTAAGTCGTCGCTGGAGTGTTAAATGTTTCGGTCTGCGCGTGAATTCGGAGCTGCTGTCCGCGAAAAACGGAAAGGTCTCGGCTGGACCCAGGTCGAGCTTGCCGCGCGCTCCGGTACGGGGGAGCGCTTCATCGTCGAACTCGAATCCGGAAAACCGAGCTGTCAGCTCGAAAAGGCATTGATCGTTGCGCGCACTGTCGGTCTTGAGATTGGCGATCTCAAGACAGCGCAGGCGGCGGCGTCCTCACCTGATGATGGCCTTGGGTTTTTGCCAACGTTCGGGGATGGTCGATGACGACCATCTTTTACGAGACTTTTCCAGTTGCCCATCTGGCTTTCGCAGGCGAATGGCGTCTGGACTATGACCCTAGCTGGGAGGCGCGCCGTTCGGCTTTTCCTGTTTCCCTGACAATGCCGCTGCGCTCTGGTCCTGTTGGTGCCGACAGGTTGTTGCCCTGGCTCGCCAATCTCCTTCCGGAAACACACCTTGCCGAAATCGGTCAGCGATTGAAGGTCTCTCCTCAGGACGTCGTCGGGCTGCTCGGTCACATTGGACGCGACACCGCAGGCGCCCTTTCAATCGGTGAGCCGCGAAAGCCGGGCATTCACCTTCAACCCGTGCCGGATGCGGTTGCACTGGAACGCATTTTGAACGAACTACCCGCCAAGCCCTTCCTGGTGGGGGAGCGAGGCGTCTCCATGTCGCTGGCAGGCGTCCAGGAGAAACTACCTGTTTTTGTAGAGGCAGGCGGTTGGATTTCAATTCCGGTCGACGGCACACCGTCTACGCACATTTTAAAACCGGACACCCGGCATCTTGCCGGAAGCGTTGAAAATGAGGCTTTCTGTCTTGCTCTCGCACGTGCCTGCGGCCTTGAGGCTGCGGATGCGACCATTGATGTCAGCGGTAAGCGACGCTATCTGCTTGTAAAGCGCTATGATCGCTTCACAGACGCGCAAGGAGAAATCCGTCGCCTGCATCAGGAAGACCTCTGCCAGCTAACGGGCCATTTCCCATCGCAGAAATATGAACGAGCAAGAGCGGGCGGCGGAGTGACCCTGAAAATGATGTTCGATGCCATCAGCGATCTCGTTTCCCCTGCCGAACGCTCGAAGCTTCTCGATGCTGTGATTTTCAATGTGCTGATCTGTAATTCGGATTCGCATGCGAAGAATTATTCCATTCTCATAGGGGCCAGTGGATCCGCCAAGTTGGCACCTCTTTATGACCTGATGTGTGCGGCGGTCTACCATCAGGTTGACCAGAGCCTGCCGCAGGGGATTGCCGGACGGTTCACCGCATCGGACTTGCAGCGAGCGGATTGGCAGGCGTTGGCGGATAAAGCCGGATTAAGCGGTGCATCGACTCTCCGGCGTGTCGATGAACTTGCAGAGCTTGTCAGTGTCACTTGCGAAGATGTGGCCTCGCAAATTGCTGCCATTGCGGGCGATCCAACGAGAGTTATTGAGAAGGTCACGCACAGCATTCAAAAACGTTGCCGGCGAATACAGGGGCAAGCCAGAGCTTGACGATGAGAATAGCTGATAGGATCGAGCGTGAATCGGCAGCTTTGCGCCTTCATTTCGGACGTAGAAGCCACCGCCTAAGGTACCCCAAAAGCGGACATAAATCCATAAAGGCGTCATGTTGCCTGTGCGCCAAAAACAGTCATGGTGCTCTTCCGCGACGCTGATCGTCCTCCCGCCATCCTTTTATGGCACTGCCGAGCAAACCGAGCGCGTAGTGCGTGATGGCGGCGTATAGGCCAACAATCGACGCGTACCCTATGAAAAAGCCGAGCGTGTTCTCGCTGAAGTCCCACATATCCAGCGAATAGGTCAGCATCAGCTTGGTACCGAAAGCCATTTCCAACGAGCTTTTCACCCCCCAGATCGCGATGACCAAGGCCACCGCCCTCAGAACCACGGTCCGCAAGGTACTTGGCGAGGTAAGACCCAAAGTGGACTGGATCGTGTTCATCACGACGGTCCAGCGCGTTCCCAGATGGATAGCGATGATCAGCAGGACCCAGTATCCGGCGAACATATGGATTTCCCGCACAGCAAAGGCACCGCTGAGGGCGGTGAATGGGAAGAGGTCACGGGAGACCATTAAGCTCGTCACCAGCATGACCGTCATGCCGATAGCGAGGCAAAAGATGGTAACCAGGTTGACGATGCGGGTGGCATCCATTCGGCGCTTCGTCACGCCGCCATACCAACGCCTGTTGAAGACGTTGTGCAAGATCACGAGAACGAACAGGGCCGTACCGAACAGTTCGTGGGAGAGATTGTCGAGCCACCAATAGGCGAGGCAGGCGATGACGAGTGCGATGGCCACGAAGTCCAGCAGCAGACGGAGACGGAAGACGTTCATTTGAATTCGAACCGCCGCATGTCGTTGAAGGTGTAGAGAAAGTCACGATCCGCGCGGGACATGTGACAGCTCTGGCAACGGGTGGTGTTTTCGGCTTCGTTGATCGTACCGTCAGGCTTGAACCACTGGAACTGCCAGTCGGCAGTGCGGCGATTTTCGTCGTAGTCCTGGCCCCAGTTTTCGCCTTTCTCCATGATGAAATACCTAAACACTTCACCGTCGCGATAGTCGACGAGCGCGACATGCGTGCCGTTCGGGATCGGATCGCCGCGCTTGACGGCCTCGATCGCCTCGCGTGTCGTCATGATGTGTTCGGTGACTTCACCGCGCGTCACCGTCGTGTAGTGGACGAGCTTTGCGATGTCCGGCATCGTCGCGCGCGTGGGCTCTGCCTGAACCTGCATGCCGAGCATGGGAACGGTCAGTCCTGCCAACGCAGCGCCGCCTATGCTGCCAATAATCTTTTTCATCCAGATTCCTCTGATCAGCGCGGGTATTGCTCGTCTGTAACGTGTTCCATCCATTCGACCGACTTGCCATCCAGGGCCTCGGAGATGGCGATATGGGACATGCCTGTGGTCGCGGTTGCCCCATGCCAGTGCTTCACGCCTGGCGGAATCCACGCGATGTCGCCCGGGCGGATTTCCTGGACTTCACCGCCCCAATGCTGGACGAGGCCCGCACCCGCTGTGACGATCAACGTCTGGCCGAGAGGGTGCGTATGCCAGGCGGTCCGCGCACCGGGCTCAAAAGTTACGGTCCCGCCACCCACTGTGGCTGGCGCGGTTGCGGAGAAACGGGAATCGACCCGGACGGCTCCTGTGAAATTGCTGGATGGACCCGCCGTCGACGGGCTCGACCCCGCCCGTGTCACCGACACGACGTTGTCTGGTTCAGCAGACGCGGCGGACGCGCCAAGCGATAAGGCTACGGTCAATACGGTCTTCATGTTCATCTTGCACCTGTCATCGTGGAAGCTGGGACGTCTTCGTCAGCGATTTAGTTTTCGGCGAAGACTTCCTTGGCGATTGCGACCGCCGACACGGCGCTCGGCCAGCCGGAATAAAACGCCATATGGGTGATGGTCTCGACGAGTTGCTCTTCTGTCAGGCCATTGGCCTTGGCACGCACGAGATGCGAGCGGAGCTGGTCCGGACGGTTGAGAGCGATCAAGGCCGATACCGTCACCAGGCTTCGGTCGCGCTGGGAAAGCTGCGGCCGCTCCCAGATGTCGGTGTAGAGGACGTCATCCGTCAGTTCCGACAGCTTCGGCGCGATATCGCCCATCAGTTGCTGGGTCCGCGATTTGGCGGAATCAAGATTCGAGGCTGGTTCCTGTGCCATGCTGGCCTCCATCCCGGTTGCCATGAGGATGGCTGCGGCAAAAATTCCCGACACAAGCTTTTTCATGTTCGTTTCCTTCATATTTCGAGCCTTCGGATGGACCGAAGGCGGAACGGCGGCGCAGGGGCGCTTGCCTGGGAGGCACCTCATGCGGAGGCGAGGTGACGGTCAAAGAACGGCTTCAACCTGGACAGGGCCGCATCGACATATTCGGGGACCCAGTAGGTCTCGATGTGTTTTGCGCCCTCGATCTTGAAGAGTTCCTTGTCCGTGGTTCCGATTGCCTTGGAGAATGCATCCTCGGTCATGTAGAGGGTGTCGGCAGCGCTGCCCGCGACCATCAGCAACGGCACGTCGATCAGCGCGATCTCGTCTGTCGCGTCCCAGCGCATCAGGTCCATCAGGCTGCTCGTCGTGTACTTAAAGGTTGAGCCCGGATGGGCGTGGCTGCGCCAGTAGTACTCATAACCTTCGCGATAGAGATCGAACGGCAAGGCGGCGATCTGCGCGTCCGTCAGGTTCGCGTCTCCCGAGTATAGAATCTCGCCACCTGCCGCTTCCTGGGCACGGGCCGCAGATGCCTGCTGCAGGCGCTGCTGGATCGTGTCCATCTGGCCATCCTGGAAGCCGTTGCGGCGGACGCGCCCGGAGTTGAACATGCTGAGCGTCGCCACGGCCTTGAACCGCTTGTCCGTCTTGGCGGCCGACAGCGAGTACCCACCGCCGCCGCAAATGCCGAACAGGCCAAGACGTGCCGTATCGACACCGGGGAAGCGGCTGATGAAGTCCGCCATTCCATGGATGTCCTCAATGCGGAACTGCGGCTTGTCGACGCTGCGCGGCTCGCCGCCACTTCCGCCCTGATAGGCGGCGTCGGCGGTGATGGTGATGAAGCCTTGCTCTGCGAGGCGCTGGGCATAGAGGCCCGTCGTCTGCTCCTTCACGCCACCATTCGGGTGTGCCAGCACGAGGGTCGGATAGGATTTGGCCGGATCATAGCCAGCCGGGGTATAGACATTGGCGACGATATCGAGGCCGTTCAGCTTATATCTCACGGGGTGGATGTTCACCTTGCCCGGCTCGTTCGCCGTGATCGCACCGTCATAGACGAGCGTGAACGGATTCTGCTTGTAGTCGGCGGCGGCGGCTTTGTTCGTCATTGTTGACACTCCCAGGACTGCACCGGAAACGATGAGCGCGGAGGCTCCGAGGAATTCGCGCCGTCTTGTGTTGATGATCTCGGTGGCCACGGTCAGGCTCCTTCTCAGTTCGGCAAGCGCGCGGCGGCTGGTCGCGTGAGTGCGTCTATGGATCAGTCGAGCTTCTTGTCGGTCAAAAATTTGGAGACGACGTCCGCGATCTCGACATTGTTCAGGTCCGACATCAGGAAGTGGGTGCCACCCTTGATACCGATCTCCGGCAGGTGAACGAGCGTCGCGTCGCCGCCATGCTTGTTGACGGTGTCGACCCAGAGCTTCGCCATGGCGAGACGAACCCGCCAGTTGTCCTGGCCGCGCTCTGTCGTCGGCTCGATCGGGAAATTGTCCCCGTAATAGATGATGATCGGCAGTTTGGTCAGCTTCTCGAAGTCGGCGACGGGCACAGCTTCGCCCTTGAGGGTGCCGGCGGCGCTCGGCATGCCGGCCGGCACTTCGTCTTCAGGAAAGATGAAACCGCTACCGGGCTCAAGCGCCACGATGCCCTTGACGTTCGGATTCTTGATCGCCGTCAGCCAGCCGGGTCCACCGGCCTGCGAATGGGTGAACAGGATGCCCGGTCCGGTCTTCTCGAACAGGGCCGACATGGCGTCCGAGATCACGTTTGCATCGAAGGGCCCGGTGTTCGGGGTGACCGAACGAAAGAACTGGTCAAGGGCTGCGGGGCTACGATCGAACTGGGCGTTCTCAAAGTAGTCGGGCCATTTTCCGAGCCGGAACTGGTCGAAGAACAGTTGGTCATAGGGTGTCGGCTCGATCGTCGCTGCCACGGTGCTGTTGCCCGCGCGGCCACGACGCGGCTGGTCCACGATGTAGGTGGAGAAACCCTTGCGCAGGAAGATGCTCTGGAAACCTTCACGGCCATCCGGTGTGGTCTCCCAGCTACGGCCGGACTGGAAGGCTCCGTGCAGCATGACGATAGGCAAAGGTTTGGGGTCCTGCGGAATCTGATAGAAAACGTAGGCGTGGTCACCGTGAAGCGACTGCCCCTCAGGAGTCGGGGCATTGTTGTTGTAGGTGCCGGCCGTCTTCGAAACGGTACCGCCGACCGCAAAGCTGCCCTGCTCCTGAATAACGAGCGGTTCAGGCTTGGACGGCGCCTGTGCAAAGGCCACGCCAGTGATCGCGATAACGCTGGAAAAAGCGAGGGCGGATAGGGTTCTGGCGAGTCTGCGGGGCATATCGATCTCACAATCATGAAGTTGGGAGAAGGTTATGCGAGCATCACTCAGGTGATTAGACACCCATTTCCGATTGAAGCCATTAGTCCATCTTATTAATCACAAACGGTTGATTAGCGCGTTATCCGCGATAGCGGAGGGCTTCTACGACCAAGGCAAAAGCAGGGGAGGTGTGCCTACGGTTCGGGTAATAGAGATGGTATCCGGGGAACGGCGCGCACCAGTCTTCGAGCACCCGCACCACCTCGCCCCTGGCAATCTCCTCTGCCACCAGATCCTCGGGCATATACGCAAGACCCAGTCCTCTTTTGACAGCGTCCAACCGCATTGCGATGTTGTTGAACACCAATTGTCCTTCCACCCTCACCTTGAGTTCATGTCCGTCCTTCTCGAATTCCCAGGAGAGGATGTTGCCATGGGTGGGCATGCGGATCTGAATGCAGTTGTGCCTTGTCAGGTCCTGAGGCACGTCTGGCCACGGGTTCTGTCGGAAGTAGGAGGGTGCGCCAACGACAGCCATGCGCATTTCCGGGCCGATCCGAATAGCGATCATGTCCTTGGCCAGTTGCTCGCCCAGCCGCACGCCTGCGTCATAGCGCTCGGCCACGATATCCGTAAGACCGTAGTCGACGGTGATCTCGACGTTGACATCTGGATTATCGGGCAGGAACTTTTCGAGCGCGGGTGCCAGCACCGAGATCGCAGCATGCTCGCCTGAGGTAATGCGAACGGTTCCGGCAGGCTTGTCACGCATTTCGGCAAGCGCCGCCAGTTCCGCCTGGATTTCTTCAAACCTCGGACCCGCTATTCTGAGGAGGCGTTCGCCCGCTGCTGTAGGCGACACGCGACGTGTCGTTCTCGTCAGCAACCGAAGCCCCAATCTCTCTTCAAGCCCGCGAACGGTCTGACTGAGTGCCGACTGCGACACACCGAGTTTGACGGCCGCTTTCGTGAAGCTTTCTTCGCGCGCCACCATCACGAAGGCAACCAGATCGTTGAAGTTCTCCTGCGGCATTCATTAGACATCCTTATAGCTTCATCCCGATTACTGCCCCTAATGCAAAGGGTCGGCAAGAGTTATCTTCTCTTCATCGAAACAGAGACCGGCCGTGGAGGACGGCGCGGTCGACCCTGAACGGAACACGAAATGCCAAACGGGCACCATACAACCACCTCGCCGAATAAGACGGCCGTCCTTATGATCATCCTGATCAGCTACGTAATGATCGTCCTCGACATCTCCATCGTGCTGACGGGGCTGCCACGCATTCATGCCGAACTCTACTTCAGCGATGCGGGCCTTGCCTGGGTCTCGACCGCTTACACACTAACCTTCGGCGGCTGTCTCTTGCTCGGCGCGCGGGCGGGCGATATTTTCGGGCGACGCCGGATGTTCCTCGTCGGCCTGACGATCTTCTCGCTTGCGTCACTCGTGATCGGCGTGTCGCAGACGCCGGCAGTCATGATTGCCGCAAGAGCCCTGCAGGGTCTCGGCTCTGCGATCCTCGCCCCTTCGACGCTCGCTCTCCTGCAGACCAATTTCGAGCCGGGTCCAGAGCGCACGCGTGCCGTGTCCTACTATGCTGCTGCGGCAGGGGTATCGGCCGCCTTCGGCCTGGTGATCGGCGGACTTCTTGCCGACTGGCTGTCCTGGCGCGTCGGCTTCTTCATCAACCTGCCCATTGGCATTGCGATGATGATCGCCGCGAAACGCTACGTTGGTGAAACGGAGAGAACCCCCGGCACCTTCGATATCGCGGGTGCGATCATATCGACGTTGGGCATCGTGGCGCTCGTCTACGGTGTCATCCGATCCGCGTCGACCGGATGGGCCGACTTGGAAACCCAGGCTTGCGTCGGTTCTGGCATTGCCATGCTGATCCTGTTTGCGTTCGTCGAATTGCGTGCGAGCCAACCGATCATGCCGTTATCGCTGTTCGCCGACCGGGAACGGTCAGCCGCATACGCCGCCCGCGCCCTGTTCCTTGGTGCGAATGTTGGATTTTACTTCTTTGTCGCCCAGTTCCTTCAGAGCGTCGTCGGTCTGAGCTCCTCGGAAGCGGGCATCGCCTTTCTTCCAACGACGGTGGTCAATTTCATCATTGCCATGTCGGCACCACGTCTGATCGGACGATTTGGAGCTGGCAGTGTCCTTGTCACCAGTGTCGTCACGGGTCTGGTCGGCATGATCTGGCTGAGCTTCGCCATGCAGCAGGTATCGCTAGCCGCACTCATCGTTCCGATGATGTTGATCGGTGCTGGCCAGGGTGGCGCACTCGGACCGCTGACGGCCTCCGGGATCGTGCGCGTGCCGTCGGAGCGTGCAGGAGCCGCGTCGGGCGTCGTCAACGTAGCCCACCAGCTTGGCAGTTCGCTCGGTCTCGGTGTGCTCGTCGCGGTTGCGGCAATCGGTTCGCAGGGCCTGCAGGGCACGGCACTTCTGGCCAGACGTGCCAGCGTGGCGATGGAAACCGGATCGGTCCTAGTCGCCATGACCCTGATCCTCGCCGTTGCGTTCATGGCCCGCCCTCGTTCCCGCCCTCTGGAAACGTCATCGCCGACGGTCTGCGGACGGCCGCAATAAAAACTCGAAAGGAAAGACCAATGGAAAAGCGCAGGCTTGGAAAAAACCTCGAAGTTTCGGCTCTCGGTCTCGGCTGCATGGGACTGAGCCACGGCTACGGCGCAGCGACCGACACGAAAGATGCGGTCGTCCTCATCCGCGCCGCTCATGACCGCGGCGTCACCTTCTTTGACACCGCGCAGGTCTATGGGCCCTTCGTCAACGAGGACGTGGTTGGCGAGGCGCTTGAACCAATCCGCGACAGGGTCGTGATCGCCACCAAATTCGGCTTCGAGCTTCCGAGTGCCGATGTTGGCCAGCACTTGAACAGCCGCCCGGACCATATCCGCCAATCGGTCGAGGCCTCGTTGAAGCGGCTTCGCACCGACGTGATCGATCTTCTCTACCAGCATCGCGTCGATCCGAACGTGCCGATCGAGGATGTCGCGGGAACCGTCAAGGACCTGATCGCCGAGGGCAAGGTCAAGCACTTCGGCCTGTCCGAGGCGGGTGCGCAGACGATCCGCAGGGCGCATGCGATCCAGCCCGTCGCCGCGCTCCAGAGCGAATATTCCCTGTTCTGGCGCGAACCGGAGAAGGAAATCATCCCGACGCTTGAAGAGCTGGGCATCGGCTTCGTGCCGTTCAGCCCGCTCGGCAAGGGCTTTCTGACGGGCAAGATCGACGAGACGGTGACGTTCGGCCCCGGCGACTTTCGCAGTATGGTTCCTCGCTTCCAGGCGGAAAACCTGAAGGCCAACCACGCACTCGTTGCCGCGCTGACGCAGATCGCGGAATCGAAGGGTGTGACACCGGCTCAGATCGCACTCGCATGGCTGTTGGCGCAGAAGCCCTGGATCGTACCGATTCCCGGCACCACCAAACTTCATCGCCTCGAAGAAAACCTTGGCGCGGCAGGTGTTGAACTCTCACCGGATGACGCCTCGGACATCGCCACGGCGCTCACGAAGATCAACATCGTCGGCGACCGATATCCCGCTCACCTTCAGGCCCGCGTGGGCAAATGACATCGGCGGCGAGCCTCGCGCTCCCGCCTCCATGAAAGGAAATCGACATGACCAGCACAGTTCCAACAGTGAAACTCAACAATGGGGTCGAGATGCCGACGCTCGGCTTCGGTGTCTTCCAGGTGCCTGATCCCGCCGAGTGCGAGCGCAGCGTCCGCGACGCAATCGACGTCGGCTACCGCCTGCTCGATACCGCGACCTCCTATGGCAATGAAGAAGCCGTCGGCAATGCCATTCGCAATCATGGCATTCAGCGGAGCGATCTGTTCATCACGACCAAGCTCTGGATCGAAGACGTGACCTATGAAGGGGCGAAGGCCGCCTTCGAACGGTCCCTGAACAAGCTGCAGCTCGACTATCTCGACCTCTGGCTCATCCACCAGCCCTATGGCGACGTCTATGGCGCATGGCGTGCGATGGAAGAATTGTACAAGGCGGGTCGCATTCGCGCGATCGGTGTCAGCAACTTCTATCCCGACCGACTGCTGGACTTCGTGCTTCACAACGAGATCGTGCCGGCGGTCAATCAGATCGAAATCCATCCGTTCCATCAGCAGCACGACGCTCAGAAGCTGCTTCAGGAATACAACGTCCAGGCCGAAGCATGGGGTCCATTCGCGGAGGGCAAGAACGGCCTGTTCACGAACGAGCTCTTGCAGTCCATCGGCAGGAAGCACGGCAAAAGCGTTGCGCAGGTCGTGCTTCGGTGGCTGATCCAGCGCAACATCGTCGCTATTCCGAAGTCGGTCCGCAAGGAACGCATGGCCGAGAACTTTTCGGTCTTCGACTTCGCGCTTGATCCGGAAGACGTCGCAGCGATCGCCTCTCTCGACCAGAAATCCAGCAGCTTCTTCGACCATCGCGATCCGGCCATGGTCAAGTGGCTCGGCACGCGAAAGCTCTGAGCTGATGGCAGCCGGTGACGGCGTGGCGACCTCCTCCTTTCAGTTCGATGCCATCGGCACGTCCTGGGAGATCGACACGCCTGCGCCGCTTCCAGCCGAGACCGGAGCGGAGGTCGTTGATCTGGTGGAGCGTTTCGACAGCATCTATTCGCGGTTCCGGCATGATTCCATCGTGACGCGGATCGCCAATGCGGACGATGGCGGAAGGTTCAGCTTTCCGTCCGACGCTGGCCCGATCTTCGACCTCTACGACCGCCTCCATGACGCGACGGACGGGGCGGTCGATCCGCTCGTCGGCCGCGATCTGGAGCTTCTCGGCTATGACCGCGACTACACGCTGGTGCCTGACGACGGGGCCATCACGTTGATGTCGACCCAACGTCCGGTCTGGCATCGAGACGTGCAGCGCGAGGTCAATTCGATCACGACGCAAAGGCCGCTGGTCATCGATATCGGAGCCGTCGGCAAAGGCAGACTGGTCGATCTGGTCGCCGACCTGCTTGCAGCTAAAGGTTTGAGGGACTTTGTCGTCGACGGCAGCGGCGATATCCTCCATCGCGGAGATGCCGCACTTCATGTCGGTCTCGAACATCCGCTTGATCCGGACATGGTGATCGGGGTCGCAAACCTGACCAACGGCTCCCTCTGCGCCTCCGCATCCAATCGCAGGGCGTGGGGTGACGGTCTCCACCATATGCTCGACGGCCGAACCGGGCGACCAACGACCGAGGTCATCGCCACCTGGGCGATTGCGGCCGACACGGCAACGACCGACGGTCTTGCGACCGCGCTCTTCTTCGGATCGTGCTCGCGATTGATGACACTGTTCGATTTCTCCTTCGTTCGCATGTTCGCCGACGGGCGCGTCGAGGTCTCGGACAATTTCGACGGCGAAGTCTTCACCTGAAACAAGGGAAACACGATGCAACACCAGACGAGAAACCTTCTCTTGGCCAGTGCCCTGACATTCACTTTTGCCGGTGCTGCAGAAGCACAAAGCGCAAGGTCCGCCAGATTTGCGGATGGCGTCTACACGGCGACCGGAGAATACGGCGGCCAGCCATCGCACATCACGGTCAAGGCGACGCTGAAGGACGGCATTGTGACCGCCGTCAGCGTCACCCCGCATGCCTATGTCCCCCGCTCCCTCGAACTGCAGCGCGCATTTGCAGCCGCCGTGCCGAAGGTGGTCGTCGGCAAGCGCATCGACCAGATCAGGGTCGGCAAGCTGGCGGGGTCCAGCGGTACGCCCAAAGGCTTCAACGATGCCATCCGGCAAATCAGGGCGCAGGCGGCACGCGGGTAACCGGCCTGAAAACCGACATCTGATGAAAGGAGCGCATCGTTGATCACCCTCAGGACCGTCCTTCTGGCTTCGTTGCCATTCCTGTTCGATCCCGCCGCAGGCAGAACCGAATCCGCGATGCCGCAGTCAGGGCAAGCCCCAAGCACCGAGCGCCGGCTCCTGTCTGCCACGAGCACGGTCGGAGACATCCTGCGCCATCCGGCATTCTCGGGATACGCCGATCGCGTCCTGCCGTGGGACGATCGTCCCTATGACGAGACAATGAAGTTGAGCGAAATCGGCGGGCTTCTTCCGTATCACAGTGCCGTCGACACCGGGACGGTGCTTGGCGGACTGAACCGGATGATCGAGGATGTCGCGGCGGGCCACCAGGTGTTTTACGACATCTATACCGAGGCCGACAAACGTAAAGACCCGAGCAAGGAAGACACGGGTCTGTTCTTCTTCCGCGGCCGACCTGGCGCGCCCTTCGCGATCGTCTCCCCGGGCGGCGGGTTCGCCTATGTCGGTTCCGTCCACGAGGGATTTCCCTATACGGTCGAGATCAACCGACAGGGTTATAACGTCTTCGTCCTCAAATACCGGGTCGGCCAGGGCGGCAGGGTCGCAACGCAGGACCTCGCGGCCGCCGTCTCCTATGTCTTCCGGAACAGCGCGGCCCTTCATGTCGAAACTCAAGGCTATTCCCTCTGGGGCAGCTCGGCCGGCGCGCGCATGGCAGCTTTCATCGGATCGCACGGGGTCGCCGCCTTCGGAGGGGATGCCCTGCCCAAACCTGTGGCGGTTGTCATGGCCTATACGGCGCATGCCAACCATTCCGACCGTGAACCGCCGACCTTCGTGGTCGTGGGATCGCAAGACGGGATCGCTCCACCCGCTTCCATGAGAAGCCGGATCGCCGACCTGAAACGGCTCGGCACCACCGTCGAATATAGAGAATTCCCGTCGGTCGGCCATGGTTTCGGCACGGGTGCAGGCACCAGCGCCGAAGGCTGGATCACCGACGCCACGCGATTTTGGCAACGGTCACGTTGACCGCCGGAACCTTCTACCCATCCACGATTAACACAAGGAAAGCGGATATGACAACGAAACACGGACCCGAACTGAACCGGCGTGGCTTGCTGGTCGCGGCCGGGGGACTGGCCGCTGCGGCAACCGTCGATGTAGCAAGCGCACAGACTGCCACGCAGCCTGCTACGTCCGAGGCTGCTTCCACATCCTTGATCGGACGGCGCAAGCTTGGCACGCTGGAGGTCTCCAGTGTCGGCCTTGGCGTCCAGAACATGAGCCGCACCTACCAGCAGACGATCCCGACGCGCCCCGAGATGCACAACATCATCCGCGCCGCCTTCGACAACGGGCTGACCTTCTACGACGCGGCCGAAGCCTATGGCCCTCACGAAGTCGAGCGCATCCTTGGCGAAGGCGTCGAGCCGTTCCGCGACCAGATCGTCATCGCCACCAAGTTCGGCTGGAACATCGATCTTGAAACTGGCGAGCGCAAACCGGGCCTCAACAGCCGCCCGGAGCATATCAAACTGGTGGTCGAGGGCATGCTCAAGCGCCTGCGCACCGACCGTATCGATCTGCTCTATCAGCACCGCGTCGACCCGCAGGTTCCGATCGAGGATGTTGCGGGCGCGGTCAAGGACCTGATGGACGAGGGTAAGGTCCTTCATTGGGGCTTGTCGGAAATGGGCTTGCAAACGCTTCGCCGTGCGCATGCCGTGCTGCCGATCACAGCCGTCCAAAGCGAGTATTCGATGCTGTGGCGCGGCCCGGAAACTGGAGCAATTCCGGTCTGCGAGGAGCTTGGCATTGGCTTCGTTCCCTGGAGCCCGCTCGGCGTTGGCTTCCTGAACGGGGCGATCGATGCGCGTACGCGGTTCGCCGAGGGCGACATCCGCGGCATTGAGGGTCGGTTTGCGCCGGAGAACCTACCAAACAATCTGGCGCTGGTGGAACTGCTGAAGGTCTGGGCCGAACGCAAGCAGGCTCGTCTTGGTCAGATCGCCCTGGCCTGGATGCTTGCCCAAAAGCCATTCATCGTCCCGATCCCCGGAACCACCCAAATGGCACACATGATCGAGAACATCGGCGCGCCCGCGATCAACTTCTCGTCTTCCGAGATGGCGGAACTGAATGCGGCAGTGGCCGCCATCGAGATCAGGGGCGCAAGGCTCCCGGACGTCGTCCAGGCGTTCTCGGATGTCGAGGCCCCCGAGAGGTCCTGATCCTTGACAGGACGGCTGGCTGACCCCGGTTCTGAAGGACGCTCGATCCACTTTTGGCCAGCGTCCCTCGTCTTTTCTGAGGTCATTGTTCACGGCGAATATGCACGCTGACGCAAGCAGCCCATCAAGTTTGCGTTGGCAGAGCTGATCGGAGTGCGTTCTAAGCCGCGATGCCGCCGCGTGACGCACGTCGCGTTGCAATGGTCGCTTTGGGCGAACTCGGTCAAGGGCACCAGATCCTACAATGTCCGCTCTAGCCCCTCGACAACGAACACCAGCCTGTCTGCTTGCGGCCCCATTTCGGTCGCTCGCTGCTTATTGATTAACATCGGCTCAGCTTGGATTCCGAAAACGCACGCCTACACCGCCACCGTTTTCCGAGATAAAGTCAATGCCAGCTTTGACAAAAGCCGCCTTGATGCTCGCCAAATTGTTGTCAATTGGCGTATGCGCTCCCCGTTCGAAATCAGCTACAGTTTGGCGCGAGACATTGGCAGCCTCCGCGAGCTGAGCTTGGCTCCAGCCGAGCATCGCACGTGCTCCACGGCACTGTTCAACGGTAAGGTAATCGTTACGCAAGGCAAACTTTCTGATTGACTTCTATCTTTGTGTAGGGAACATTCACGCCTGCGACCGAGAAGGTGCTGGAACACCAACTCGGTCTGACCACAATCAAGCTGGTAGGAGCTCGGATCATGGCTGATTCTGAGAATAGCAGAACTTTGCCTGCAATTATCCAAAGAAACCTTTCCACGCGCAACGACCGCCTCTTTTTGTAGCCCGCTACAAACAGGTCGCATCGTCCTGCCGGCTGTATTTTGCCGGCCTGCCCGGGGGCATCTGTTCCGTGGTCGCGGTTACGCGCGCGGTGAAGGCCCCTTCATTGCGGCAGGTCGGACGCTAAAAATCAACAAGGGAACATGAGAATGGCTTTCAAGCATCAATTTCGCACGTCCGTATTTGCCGTGGCGCTCGTCACAGCGGCTTCGGGGGGCCTCTTCGGGACGGTCGCATTGGCTGAGGATCTGCGCGTGGGAACGCAGTTCAAGCTGATGACGCTCGATCCGCATTATGCCGATCTCAGCGAAACCAACTCCCTGCTGTCCCATATCTACGAGCATCTCGTCACCCAAGATGCACAGATGAATCCGCAGCCGCAGCTCGCGACATCGTGGAAGCGTTTGTCGCAAACGCAATGGGAGTTCAAGCTGAGGGAAGGCGTCAAATTCCACGATGGTTCGCCCCTCACCGCTCAGGATGTCATTTATTCGATCGAGCGCATCCGCGACTTTCTGAAGCCGCCAAGCGGCGGCTATCGCTCCTACACCCAAGCGATCAAGTCCGTTACGGCACCCGATCCGTTGACCGTTGTCATCGAAACGACCAGCGACATCCCGACCTTGCCCCTCATGATGACACCGATTTTCATCATGCCGCACAAGGCGGATGGTTTCGCGACCACCGAGGCGCTGAATGCCGCAGCCAAGCCTGTCGGGACTGGGCCCTACAAGTTTGAAAGCTGGCAATCGGGCGAAACTCTTAACCTGGTGCGTAACGATGCTTATTGGGGTCAAGCACCGGTCTGGTCGAATGTTAGGTTTCGGGTCATCGAAAGCCCGGCAGCGCGTGTCGCGGCATTGACAACGGGCGATGTCGATGTCGCCGACTACATTCCGGCCCGCGATGTCGCCGGCCTCGAACAGCGTGGCGTCAAGGTTGAAAGCACCGCCGCCGCCCGCTCGAATTTCCTGCAGTTCGATCTCGACCGCGATAAGCTGCCGGGTGTCACCGACAAGACCGGAAAGGAAATCGGGAACCCCTTCAAGGACAAGCGTGTCCGTCAGGCCCTCACCATAGCCTCCGATCGCGCCTTCATCGCGGACAAGATCCTGCTCGGCTATGGAACCGCTGCGGCCCAGATCTTCCCGCCCGGTCTGGCCGGCACGTCTGCGAACCTGAAGGTGTCACCACCGGACTATGATGGTGCAAAGGCACTTCTTGCGGAGGCCGGATTTCCGGATGGCTTCAATGTCCTGCTTGCAGGACCCGGAGGACGCTATCCCGGTGACAGCGAGTCCCTGCAGTCGATCGCGCAAAACTGGGCCCGGATCGGTGTGAATGTCCAGCCGGTCGTCTCTCCCTTCTCCGTCTATACCACGAAGCGTGCGAACGGCGACTACCCCGCCTGGTATGGCGGTTGCTCCGGTGAGGCCGTCACCTTCTGCCTCGGCGCCATTCTGGGCTCCCCCGATACCAATGCGGGAACGGGATCGCTGAATTTCGGGAAGTACAAGAACCCGGAATTCGATGCGATGCTGGCCAAAGCAATGACCATGGAAGACGGCCCCGACCGCAATGCGGCGCTGGCCAAGGCGACTGAGTTCGTCATGGCCGATTATCCCACCCTGCCCCTCTATCATTTTCACCTGATCGTCGGTCATGGGCAGAAGGTCGGCTCCTATGCAGTCCATCCGCGTGGATGGACAACCGCCATGCAGGCGGCCCCCGCGAGCAAATGAGAGGTCACCCATGATGACCATCGTTCTTGGAAGGCTTTCACAAGCCTTCCTTCTCCTTCTCGTCATGTCGGTCATCGCGTTTGCCGGCATTCACAGCGTCGGTAATCCCGTTTTCAACATCGTCAATATCGAGACGGCGACGCCTGACGATATTCAAAACGCAACAATCGCGCTTGGCCTCGATCAGCCGTTCTGGTGGCAGTATTTTCTGTTTATGAAGAATGTCCTCAGTGGCAACTTCGGGACATCGTACATCTACCACCTGCCGGCATTTTCGCTTGTCATGAGCAAACTGCCTGCCACATTCGAACTTGCTGTAACTGCAATGCTGATTGCGGCGCCCTGCGGGACGTTGCTTGGTCTGTTTGCGGGACGTCACCAGGGCGGGCTATTCGACCGCATCGTTCTCAGGGCCAGCGTCTTTGCCCTGAGCATACCCTCTTTCTGGCTAAGCATGATGCTGATCCTGCTTGGCGCCATTCTCATGGGATGGTTCCCGGCGAGTGGTCGCGGCACAACGACCGTTTGGTTTGGCATGGAATGGAGCGTCTTCACCTCAGATGGATGGCGACGCCTGACGCTTCCGGCCCTGGCGCTGGCGTTGCCCAACATCGCACTGATCGCGCGGCTTGCTCGGGCAGGTACGATCGAAGTTGAAGGCCAGGACTTCATTCGGTTCTGCCGTGCCAAAGGTCTTTCGCCTCAGCGTATCCTGTTCAGACATACCCTGCCCAACATCAGCATTCCGATCGTCACGATCATCGGTATGCAGTTCGGTGGCATGCTGGCTTTCGCCGTTGTGGTGGAGACTATTTTCGCATGGCCGGGCGTCGGCAAGCTCCTGATCGACTCCATCCAGCTCCTCGATCGGCCCGTCGTCATGGCGACGCTGACCTTCGTTTCCGTCGTCTTCGTCGGGCTGAACGCCCTCGTTGATCTCTTTTATGCCGTGCTCGATCCGCGCGTACGTCTTTCCACGTGAGGAGAACCCCATGACGACGGAGACACTTCGATTGCTTTGGAAGTCGCGACGTGAGTATTGCTTCAACCTGTCTGGAGTGACGCTGGCGACCTACCTCATCGTTGCCGTGACGGCGCCGTTCATCGCGCCGCAAGATCCCTATGATCCTTTGCAGATCCAGGCTTGGGAAGCGTCTTCCCCACCTGGCTCCCCTGCCGGGAGCGGCTACGTTTACTGGCTCGGGACCGACGGTCTCGGGCGGGACATCGTCAGCACCATCCTTTATGGATTGCGTATCAGCCTGTTCGTCTCGATCACCAGCACGCTGATCGCGGCCTTCATCGGACTGACGTTGGGCGTCAGTGCGGCCTATTTTGGCAAGTGGGTTGACGCGGTGATCATGCGGGTCGTCGACCTCCAGCTCAGCCTTCCCACCATATTGGTCGCGTTGATCGCGATCGTTACGCTGGGCCCCGGTATCGATCGCATCATCCTGGCGATCGTCATCGTCCAATGGGCGACCTATGCCCGGTTGGCACGCGGTGTTGCGCTTAGCGAAATCGGTAAATCCTATATGGACGCGGCGCGCCTTCTTCGTTTGCCAAGGTGGCGCGTCATTTTGCGTCATCTCCTTCCGAACAGCATGGCACCGGCGATCACCCTCATCCCGATCGAACTGGGGCACGCCATTGCTCTCGAGGCGACCCTCTCGTTTCTCGGATTGGGCGTGCCCGTCGACAAACCTTCACTGGGTTCGACCGTGGCGAACGGTTTTCAATACCTGCTGACAGGCCAGTACTGGATCAGCCTTTTCCCGGGCATTGCCCTCTTCGCCCTTATTGCAAGCATCAATTTTGCTGGCGAGGGCATTCGTCACCGATTGGATCCGAGGAGCCGCTCCCATGGTTTATGACAGCGCAAACAATCCCCTGCTTGTGGTCGACAATCTCACCCTGCGGCATCGCTCACCAGCAGGCGCTACCACAATTTTGAAAGACGTCAGCCTGAGCCTTCGGCGAGGCGAAATTCTGGGTTTGATCGGTGAGTCCGGCGCCGGCAAGTCGACCCTCGGCAATGCCATTCTCGGCCTGCTCAATCCTGAATTCGAGCGTGTGGCAGGTTCGATCCTGTTCGATGGGATGTCGCTTGACGGCATGGACGAACGCCAATGGACCAAAATCAGAGGGCGGCGGATATCGGCGATCTTTCAAGACCACACCGCATCGCTTGACCCCCTGATGGCGATTGGTCCGCAACTTGAAGAAGCCATTCTTGCCAGTATCGATGAGACACTGCGCGATGAAGCCTATGATGTGGCCATTGATCTTCTCACCCGTGTAGGCATTCCTGACGCTCGAGAACGGTATCACAGTTTTCCTCACCAGTTTTCCGGAGGCCAGCGTCAGCGTATCGTGATCGCCATCGCACTTGCCGGAGCGCCCGACATCATCATAGCAGATGAGCCGACATCTGCACTCGATGCGACCGTGCAAAAGCAGATCCTGGCTCTCCTGCGCGAACTCGTCGATGAGACCGGTGTATCCATCATTCTCGTGACCCATGATATGGGCGTCGTATCCGACATCACGGACCGGGTGGTCGTGATGCGTTACGGCGAGGTGATTGAGCAGGGTTTCACCGCCGCACTTCTGGACGCTCCGTCACGGGAGTATACGCGCAGCCTTCTGAACGCCGTGCCGCGACTGCGGTTGTCGGATCAGGGCGGCGCACCGAGTGAGACCGAGACCGTAGCCTCTTCCCCGGATGCGCATGGCAACGCTGAATATCATGTTCCAGCCAAGCCGATTCTTGTCGTGCGAAATGTCACGAAGACGTTTTCCGGGAGTGGGCTTGGCTGGTTTCGCAAGGGGTCAGACAAAGTTGCGCTGGAGAATGTCTCTGTCGAACTCACGCGCGGCACCATTACCGGTATTGTCGGTGAAAGCGGAAGTGGCAAAAGCACGATCGGCCGGATTATTGCTGGCCTCGAGGCCGCAAGCGGGGGAACGCTTTCAATCGATGACATGAATTTTGATGTCGTCCGGCCCGGCCACAGGAGTGGTCTGCTCGGCCAGGTGCAGATGATTTTTCAGGATCCAGCCGTCTCCCTCAATCCACGCATGACGATCGGTGAGACCCTGCGGGAAAGCGTCCAGTTCGGCAACAAGAAGGCTGGCGATCCAGAAGCGCTGATTGCAAGCATGCTGGATCGTCTTCAACTGGCTCAGTCCTTTGTAACGCGGTACCCGCATCAACTGTCCGGAGGACAAAAACAGCGCGTCTGTATCGCACGCGCCCTTCTCGCCGGGCCGCGCATCATCGTTGCTGACGAGCCGACCTCCGCACTCGATGTGTCGGTGCAAGCCGAGATCGTGGCGCTTCTGAAAGAGTGTGTGACCGAGCAGGGCGTATCGATGCTCTTCATCTCGCACGATCTCGCTCTCGTTCAGGCGCTCTGCAGCTCGATCTACATTTTCCGGAATGGACAGGTCGAAGATGCCGGTTCCTCGGACTTCATCTTTGCACGGTCGCAGAACCCTTACACACGCGGGCTGATCGAAGCACGTTCGAGCCGATTTACCCATTGATGGTCGCGGCCTTCTGACCGTCCGCCGCTACCGCGCCACCACAACACTCAAAATCTCTATGCACACGCTGCGTCCCAACGTGGCGAGGAAAGGTCTGTCATGACGAAAACGTTCACAATCGCGGTAACCGGACAGTCGCTGATCAAACATGACACGCGCGACGTGAAAACGGCAGGGTTCGGCGACGTGGAGCAGATACTGCGCCGGGCTGATTTCGCGTTCACCAATTTTGAAAGCACGATTCTCGGCAGCCATGGCGGATGTCCGCTGAAAGGCGGTGTGTTTGGCTGCAGCCAGCCTCGCGTGCTCGATGCACTTCAGGCCATCGGGTTTCAGGGGCTTTCGCTTTCCAACAATCATGCCTTCGACCTCGGGCCGGCCGGCGTCCTTTCAACGCTCGAAGAGGTGGAGAAGCGTGGCCTTCTTCACGCCGGAATTGGCCGCAACCACACGGATGCAGCGCGGGCGGCAAAGGGCACGCTTGGGGATAAGAAGGTGGCACTCGTTGCCATGGATGGTGGGCCGGGCCCGGATTTCATGTATGCCGCCGACGCGACGACTGATCGCCCTGAACGCCCGGGCATCAATCGGCTGAAGCTGAGCAAGGTCGTGGATGTGGACGCAGAGACATTCGAACAATTGCGCATCCTGCGTGATCGGGTCGACTATACGCTGATGGATCTTGCCAATGACAGCCAGCCTGACGACGCGCCGCATGTCGACCCGGATACCGAAGTTTGCATCGCGCGCGCCGTGTTTCGCCGCGCTGACCGGTTTGGTCGCAATGTCAAAATCGATGAACAGGACCTGTCACGGAATCTGGCGACGATCAGATCTGCGGCAGATGAAGGCGCCCTGGTCATTGCCTATCTACACCATCATCACTGGGCAGCGGTCTGGGCTCAGGTTCCCGATTGGGTCGGCGCCGTTGCCCGCGCATGTATCGATGCGGGTGCGGCCATGTTCGTCAGTCATGGCGCGCCGGTTCTCCAGCCGGTTGAAATCTATCGCGGGCGTCCGATCTTTTACAGTCTCGGGAATTTCATCTTCCATGTAAAATCCGCGGGATCGCGCTGGGGCGCGCCAGAAGTCTGGGAAAGCGTCATCGGCGTATGTTCGTTCGGTGACGACGGACAACTGGTCGAAATGACATTTCATCCGATCATCATCGGCGGCGCAGCGGCATTGGCGGGCAGTTCACTGGAAGATCGTCTGGTGCCCGAAGTCGCGCAAGGTGCGCACGCCGACAGGATACTGCACCGGTTTCAGGAGCACTCACGAAGCGTTTGTACCAAAATCGAGGTCACTGACGGGATTGGGTATCTGAGGATCTGAAAACCCATTACTTGCGCACCAATGTCGGGTGGACGACCATGATATGATGGAAAATCGTGGCCTGCCGTCCCATACATTCCCGAGGAATGTCTATTTCGAACAAACAATGATGTGGCGGTTCATTCTCGATCGCGTAGGGCGTTTATGGCTGGCCTCGTTCGAGGCTGGTCGGGTTCTCGCTTCCTTATACGAGATACTGTCATTTATTGACGTCTTGATATTGGACCGACGACAATCCCGTCGCTGTCAAATGTAAAACGAGCTTCACGAGAATATCGAGCCGTCTGCGTGCAAGTTTGACGGATGAGATGCATGCAAGCGGGAGAAGTCGGTTCATGACCCCAAGTGAAGATGGGTGCGCGCTTATCCGCGAGGATATGGATCGCGTCGAACATCACAAATATGCGATGCGTTCGTTGCTGAACGCGCAAGAAGAAATCCAGCGTGGTGAAATGCAACCACTTTCCGCTCTCTATGTCGTAGATGCGGAATTGGTGAATGAATTCAGATCTCTCCAGCAGAAGCCGTTTTCCTATTCTATCATAGAATAGCGGAAATTTATTAGGTGCATTGAACGCAACTCGGTGGCTCACATCCCGGGCTGGTTCACGCTCCTACAGACGCTCAAGCGGCCGCCATTGCGTCTAAGGGCCAAGTTTCGGCCACTCCGGCCTAAGATGCTTGCAACCAGTCACCGACACACCGCAGCGCCAGAAGCCGGGAACGCTGCCGCAATAAGCGTCTTCGTATATTCCTTCTGCGGGTTGTCCAACAGGGTAAGGGTCGGGCCCTCCTCCACAATCTGGCCAGCTTTCATGACCATCACACGGTCCGACATTGCCCTCACGACGGCTAGGTCGTGACTGATGAACAGATAGGACAAGGCGTGCGCCGCCTGGAGATCGCGAAGCAGATCGACGATCTGCTTTTGAACCGGCCTGTCCAGCGCAGACGTCGGTTCATCCAGCAACAGTACTCTCGGCTTCAGTATGATGGCGCGGGCAATCGCGATCCTCTGGCGTTGCCCACCGGAAAATTCGTGCGGATAACGATTGCGCATCGAGGGATCGAGTTGAACTTCTTCCAGCGCCTGAATGGCACGCTTGTCACGTTCGGCCCTGCTCAGTTGCGGCTCGTGCACCGTCAACCCCTCGGTCACGATCTGACCGACGGTCATTCGGGGGCTCAGAGAGCCGAATGGGTCCTGAAAGACGATCTGAAGCTGCCTGCGCAGGGGACGCATCGCCGCTCGATCAAAGCCAGAAATGTCGATTCCGTCAAAGTGGATCTGGCCCGACGATGCAAGCAGTCGCAGAAGCGCCCTTGCCAGTGTGGATTTCCCCGAACCGCTTTCCCCGACGATGCCGAGTGTTTCCCCTTCGCGCAGCGTCATCGCAGCGTCGGCAACGGCCTGACGTCGCCACGATCCCTGACCGTAAAAAACGTTCAACCGGTTGGCGGACAGAACCTCCGGTGCATCCGGCGACGCCGGCTTTTTAAGACCTGAAGGGCCCGCTGCAATGAGCGTGCGGGTGTAGGGATGTTGCGGATTATCGAAGACATCGGCCGTGTTACCGGTCTCGACGATCTGGCCCTTGTACATGACATAAACCCGCTGCGCGATGCGGCGGACCACGCCAAGGTCGTGCGAGATGAACACGACACCCATCCTGAGCCGCTCCTGCAAATCGGCAATCAGATCAAGGATTTCAGCCTGGATCGTGACGTCAAGCGCTGTCGTGGGCTCGTCGGCGATCAGAAGCTCGGGATTGTTGGCCAGCGCCATCGCGATCATGACGCGCTGACGCTGGCCACCGGACATTTCGTTCGGATAGGCATCGAGCCGAGTTTCCGGTTCGGGGATACGAACGAGGCGCAGCATCTCGATTGCGCGCGCACGGGCCTGAGTCCGCCCGATGCGCTGGTGGCGTATGATCGGCTCCATGATCTGACTGCCGATGGTGTAAAGCGGATCCAGCGACGTCATGGGCTCCTGGAAGATCATGCCGATCCGGTCGCCGCGAACCCGGTTGAGGTCTGCTTTTTTCATTCCGATCAGATTGTCGCCATGGAAAAGGATACGGCCGGAGGCCTGTCCGTTTTTCGGCAACAGTCCCATCGCCGCCATCATTGACTGGCTTTTGCCCGACCCGCTCTCGCCGACGATGGCGACGGTCTCGCCCGCGCGGACGTGGAACGAAATGCCGTGCACCGCTTCAACCGGGCCTGCATCCGTCTGGAAGCTGACCCTCAGGTCCTCGACCGCCAGCACAGGGGGGTTGGTGGTGGTTTCTGTTCTCATCATGTCAATGGTCCTTCGGGTCCAGCGCATCACGAAGGCCGTCGCCGACGAAATTCAACGCAAAAAGGGTGGTGATGAGAAAGGAAGCGGGAAAGATGAGCAGCCAGTTTGCAGAAGGCATCGAGCGGGCGCCCTGAGCAATCAGCACACCCCAACTCGACATCGGCTCCTGCACGCCAAAGCCCAGATAAGACAGAAAGCTCTCGAGAATGATCACCTGCGGAACGAGAAGCGTCATGTAGATCACCACCGGCCCAAGAAGGTTAGGGACGATATGACGCAAAAGGATTCGGGGTCGGGAGATCCCGAGAGCCTCGGCCGCTTCGATGAATTCCTGACGGCGCAGCGAAAGGGTCTGGCCGCGCACGATGCGTGCCATATCCAACCAGAGCACCGCGCCAACGGCCACGAACATCAGAAGGAAATTGCGCCCGAAGAACACCACCAGCATGATCACGAAAAAGATGAACGGTAGCGAATAGAGAACATCGACGATCCGCATCATGACCTGATCGACCCTACCGCCGATGAAGCCGGCCGTAGCGCCATAAAAAACGCCGATTGCCACCGCGATCAGACCTGCAAGAAGACCGATGGACAGCGAAATGCGTCCCGCCACAAGCGTTCTTGAGAGAAGATCGCGACCGGTACTGTCGGTGCCGAAGAAAAAGTAGCGGCTTTCCAGCTTGGCGGAAACGAGGATCGAGCCCGGTGTGCTTGTCACGACCTTTGCATCCTCCAAAAGGTCTGAGCGGTCGATGTAGCGTGTGACACGCGGGTCGATGTCGCCATTGCCAGACAGTCGGATGTTAACGCGATCGCCGTCCTGCTCCCACCCGTTGAGCGTCAGGCGCGCGCGCGCCGCAACATCCTCGATGGCCGGACCCAGCATGTCTGGCTTCGGATAGGCGGACAGACTGGGCGGCACCCGCGTATAATTCTGGTAAATGGCTTCATAGCTGTTCGGCGCAAAGAGGGGACCGACAATGCAGAGCGCGGCCATGAACAGAAGATAAGCGCCGCTGGCCATCGCGGCCCGGTTACCTGAAAAACGTGATAGCGCATGGCCCCACAGAGACCGGCCGGCAATGGCGGGACTGGCTGCCTTGTTGGCAATTTCATTCATAGCGCACTCTCGGATCAATCACCGCGTAAAGGATGTCGACGATGAGGTTGAAGACGATGGTGAACACCGCGACGACGACGACCCCGCCCATGACGACGGTGTAATCGCGATTCAGCGCGGCATCGACAAAGTAGCGACCGATACCGGGGATCGAGAAGATCGTCTCCACGACCACCGAGCCCGTCAGCAAGGCAGCGGCAGCCGGACCTGCATAGGAGACGACAGGCAACAGGGCGGAACGGAGCGCGTGTCGCAAGACGATCGAGAAATCGGAAAGCCCCATCGCATGGGCGGTGCGGATATGATGGGCATGCAGGGCTTCAATCATCGCTCCGCGCATCAGGCGCGCGACAATGGCCAGTTGCGGCAGCATCAGCGTGACGACGGGTCCAATCTTGTTGACCAGCGCGCCATCGCCCCAGCCGCCGACCGGTAACCACTTCAGTGTCAGTGCAAAGAAAAGCTGGAAAAGCGGGGCAATGACAAAGGTTGGAATGGTGCTGCCGGCCGTGGCAACCGCAATGACTGCGACATCGGGTGCCCGGTTCTGACGCAACGCTGCGATGATCCCAAGCGCGCCGCCGAGAACCAGCGCCAAAGCCAAGGCGAGACCACCGAGCTGGATGGAAACCGGTAGCCCTGCTCTAAAGAGTTCAGCCACGGTGAATTCCGGCATGGTGAAACTGGGACCTAAGTCACCACGCAACAGATTGCCGAGGTAAATGAGATACTGCTGCCACAATGGCAGGTCCAGATGATAGGTACGCTCGAGATTGGCGCGGATGACCGGATCGAGGCCGCGCTCCTGATTGAATGGTCCGCCAGGTGCGACGCGCATCATGAAGAACGATAGGGTAATGATCGCGAAGATCGTTGGGATGGCGGTCAGCAGTCGCCGCAGGACGTAACGGATCATGGAGGCCTTCGCAGAGGTTGAGGCTGGGTCTTCATCAAGCGCCATCAAACGCGAATGAAGACCGGCATGGACCTGCCCCGACGAGTGCAGGGGCAGGTTCTCTCTTGAAACAGGCGAAGTGGCCTTACTTCAACTTCAGGAAGCGCGATGGATGAATATCCATGACATTCTCCGTCCAGCCAGCCAATCGCGAAGAGACGAGATTGTGGTAGCTGTAGTACATCAGAGGCATGACACATAGATCGCGTGCGACACCGAGCGCCTCGGCATCCGAAAGCAGCTTGAAACGATCGGCCGCACTGGGAGCCGCCGCCGCCTTGCCGAGCAGGCCATCATATTCGGCGTTGGAATATTGCGTGTAGTTATTACCGGTGCCGGACTTGCACAGGGCAAGGAAGTTCTCCGGGTCAACGTAGTCCGCATACCATGCGGCGCGCGCCACGTCGTAATTGCCCTTGGCTTCCAGCAATCCGTAATGCGATTTGGTGTCGGCGTTGACGAGGGAAACCTCGATTCCGAACGGACGCAGCATTTCCTGGATCGCCACCGCCGTATTCGAATTGTTGTCCGAGGTATTGAAGCGGATTTCCATCTTCAGCGGCGAAGAAGGACCATAACCCAATTCCTTCAGAATCTTCTCCGCTTCATCCTCACGGTCGATCTGAGCCTGTTCGGCATAGTCCGGAGCGCGGGCAACATAGTTCTCGATGCCCGGCGGCACAAAGGAATAGGCCGGAAGCATGGTATCCTGCCACACCTTCTTTGCCAGGAAATCGCGGTCGATCAGCATTGAGATCGCCTGACGCAAACGTGGGTTGTTCCACGGAGCCTTGTCGGTCTTGAAGCCGTAATAATAGGTGCCGAGGATCGGCCCGACGCGCACTTGATCGCCGAATTTATTCTTCAGATCAGTCGTTTGCTCAGTTGGGAAGTCACGATTGACGTCAAGTTCCCCAGCCTCGAAACGCTTCACGGCAGCCGCGTTATCTGCAGTCGGGTAGTAGTTCACCTTGTCTATGGCGACATTGGCGGCGTCGTAGAAAGCTGTATTTTTTTCGAGCGTGATATGGTCGTTCGGCACGAAGGACGCGAGCTTGTAGGCCCCGTTCGACACGAGATTGCCGGGTTTGGTGAACTCAACTCCGAAAGCCTCCACATTGGCGTGCTTGACCGGATAGGTTGATTGATGGCTCAGCATATCGAGAAAATAGGGTGTTGGCGCATTGAGGGTCACCACAAGTGTTTGGCTATCCGTCGCCTTCACACCAAGCTCCTCGGGCTTCTTCTTGCCTGCGGTAACATCTTCAGCGTTGACGACCGGCGCCAGCATGTAGGCGTACTCGGCAGCCGTCGCCGGCGTGACGACACGCCGCCACGAATAGACGAAGTCCTCGGCAGTCACAGGTGTTCCATCCGACCAGCGTCCATCGGCGCGCAAATGGAATGTGTAGGTCTTACCGTCCGGCGAAATCTCCCAACGTTCAGCCGCACCGGGAATAGTCCGTGCCGCCGCATCGTGTGCGGTCAGGCCAAGAAACAGGTCGCGCATCAGATTGCCTTCGGCCATCGTGGATGTGCGATGCGGGTCCATCGATTCCGGATCATCCACATTACCACGGTTCAGAACGACGTCTGCGTAGGCGGCGGGCGCAGATGCCAATGGCAGCAAGGTCAAAGCAGATGCAAGAAGCAGCTGTTTCATTTGGAATGTTCGGGCGTTGCCGGCATGGATTGTCATGGAAAGTCCCTCTGTTGGTTCTCTTTGTGGCCGGTGTGTCAGGCCGGCAGTTATCCGGCGCACGGCCGGCGGGCAGGACGTCGCAGTTGACGCTGCGACGCGAAGCCATCAAGTGTAACGATCGGTCGCGCGAACCATCGCGTCGGCGATGCCAGGCTCCTGGCCGGAGTGGCCCGCGTCGGGCACGATGGTGAAGGTGGCGGCCGACCAGCGCTGCGCCAGCTCGTGGGCGGTCCGGATGGGCGTGACCAGATCGTAGCGTCCCTGGATGATCTCTCCCGGAAGATCCTGGAACGCTCCAGCCTGATCGAGCAGCCATCCATCATCTGGGAAAAAGCCACGATGGAGAAAATAGTGGCACTCCAGGCGCGCGAGGGCCACGGCTGTTTCCGGATCGGCGAACTCCTCCTCACGCACTGGATCAGGAATAAGGCTTAGCGCCGCGCCCTCCCATGCGCTCCAGGCCTTAGCGGCTTCGAGTTGTGAGGCGGCATCCCCGACGGTCAGACGGCGATGATAGGCCTTCAGCAGATCGTCCCGTTCGTTGAAGGGGATCGGCGCGAGATACCGTTCAAAGGCTTCCGGATAAAGAAAGCTCGCGCCAGACTGATAGAACCAGTGTATTTCGGCGGTACTCGCGGCAAAAATGCCGCGAACGATAAGCTCGGTGACCTTCTGGCGGTGGGTGGCGGTATAGGCAAGGGCGAGTGTCGACCCCCAGGAGCCGCCAGCGACCTGCCACTTCTCGATACGCAGATGGTTTCGAAGCGCCTCAATGTCAGAAATGAGATCCCAGGTCGTGTTATCACTCAATTCTGCGTAGGGCGTCGAGCGGCCGCATCCACGCTGGTCGAAAAGCACGATGCGATAGCGTTCCGGATCATGGTTCTGGCGGAGATGGGAAGAAATCCCGCCGCCCGGTCCGCCGTGCAAAACAAGAGCAGGCTTCCCCTTCGGGTTGCCGCACTGCTCATAATAGATGCGATGAAGCGGACTAACCTGAAGAAAACCTGCGTCATAAGGTTCAATGGGTGGGTAAAGGCTGCGCCTGCCTTCAAAGAGAAGACTGGTCATGCGGCGACCTCCACCTCTGCCAGTTCGTCGTAAAGAATCCGGCCGATCTCATGAAAGACGTCCGGATCATCAACGCTCAGCGTCTTTCCTTGCGTCATCACGACTGCAATGAAGGGCGTACCCTTATTCGATACGAAACGGATCATGTCGTGCTTGAAATAGGAGGCACGCGGATCACCGGTCCAGGTATTGTGTCCGGCCTTGCTCCAGTAAGGCAGATGGGGTGGAAGGCCGGCCCCCAGAAAACCTGCAACCTGATAACCGGCATTTCCCGCGTCCGACCCCGCGAGATCGCGCCTCAGTTCGTTTTGCGCGCGGATACGCGAGCTGGGCAAAAGAGGCAACTCACCCTCGAAGAGCTCCCACAGCAGGCGTGCTGCGGCCAGTGGCGTCAACGCATTCAGATAGGAACCATCGCGCCCGGCATATTGGGCTTCACGACCATACCGCATGTCGTCCATCAGCTTTTGCGTTATGTTGCAGCCTGAAAACTCCGACCAACCCAGGGCTTTGAAATAGCGGTTGAGGACTTCCCTCTTGGCGCGCCACTCGGAGAAATCCTTTTCGTCGAGCAAGGTGTCGCCGGTCGTCGATGTCACGAGGTCGATCACATAATTGGTCGCGGTATTCGATGACCAGAGGATCATGTCGCGCAGAGCGCGGTCCAGATCTTCATGCGGCTGCAGGATCCCCTTGTCCAGGAGCTCAAGGGCATGAACAAGGTGAAATGCCTTGACGAGACTGCACGGGTAACAAACCCAGTCGCCCCGCCAGGAATAACCGACAGGAAGGCCGTTCTCCGGTGTCGCAATGACCAGCCCTAACTTGTCTGCTTTCAAGCCCCGGTCCTCAAGTTGACGCAGGAGAGTAGCAACGAGCTGGTCTCCTCGTTCTTGCCATTCGCGAGGCTGGATAAGAAACATCGGCATTCCCTTGTTTTAATTCTGCCCGCGAGCGAGCGGTATTCGTGGACCAAGCTAGACCCGCATCTGCGATCGTGTAAAATAATTAAGAATGCATGTTCTATTACACAGCTGATAGTTAGGTCTTGAGGAGGCGACCGTGAATCTGCGAGAACTCGAGCTCTTCGGAACCTTGATGCGGGTTGGTACGACGGTGGAGACGGCGGCGGTACTTGGGATTTCCCAACCAGGTGTAAGCGCCCAGATCCGACGAATTGAAGCGCGGCTGCGACTGACCCTGTTCCAGCGGGTCGGGAACCGTCTGGAACCAACCGCCGAGGCACACGCCCTGTTCGCGCAGGCTGCTCCGATTTTCGCCACACAGGCAGAAATTCGTTCCCGGATTGAAGGTCTGCAGGCAACAGCGGCTGCCCCGGTTGGCATCTCAGCGACGCCAGCCATCGTTGAAGGATTTCTAACGGAACGGCTGGTTACAGCCGGCTATCATGACTGGAAGAAACATTTGCGCCTTTGGGTCACCGAACCTGAAACAGACGTGCGAAGCGGCCGGGCCGATATTGGTCTGCAGATGGCGGTTCCGGCCAAGGCGGACTTCCACTCCGAAACATTGATGGATGTGCAACTCGGTGCGGTCCTGCAGAGCGATCATCCGCGTGCCTCCCTGGACAGCCTCAGCATCACCGATATCGCGTCGGAAAAGCTGGTTTCCTATGATCCCGGTTGGTCCCCCATGGGTGCCGTCATTCAACAGGCATTCCGCGCTCACAAACTCAAGTACGAACTCTCCTGTGAGGCACCGTTCTGTTCGACGGTCTGCCATCTGGTCGAAGCGTGTGGAGGCGTCGGCGTGATTGATGCGTTGACGGCGAGCCGCCTTTCTGGTCGATCGCTCGTCTGGAAGCCGCTCAGAAATGTGCCGACGGTTCCTTTGATCGTGTTCTATCGCCGCAAAGAGCCGCTACGCAGCGCAGTTCTCATGCTGCTGCAGGCATTGAAAGCTGCACCACCTTACCCCGTTCGAACTGCGTAAGTCGCGCAGACATTCTTCAGACAACGAATGAAGGCAAAGCTATGGCGCGGAAGAACGCGAAGGTCGCTGTATAAAGCAACCGTATCGAGGCCGATGGCGGGCGATATCCGAGCCACTTCCACCTTCCCTTCTGCCCGGAAGGCAGCCGCAGTAAAGGCATCGACGATGGTCGTGCCACAATGGCGCTCCGCAAGCTTGCAAGCAATTGCGTGTGTCTGCACCTGAATGACGGGGGCCGCAAAGAGACCGGCGGACCGCATTTCCCGATCCAGGAGCCGCCCGACAGGATCGTGATCCATCAGACCGATCAACCGTCCAGCATCTATGCTCGACAGTGCCATTTCCTTTCGAACCTCACCGTTCACGGGTATCGGGCCGACATGGAACAGATGCGTTCGGCACAGCTTCTCGGCGTTAATTCCGACATGAGGTTCTGGATTGAAGGTAATGGCAATATCAAGATCCTGCGCCATCAGGCTCTGAATCAACTCCGCCGTATGCTGCGTGCGAACTTCGTAGGCGACGGCGGGGTTGCTCTTCTGGAAACGCTCGATGGCATCCGGCAGGACGTTGAGGCCAACGCTTGGAATGCACCCAACCCGAATCCGGCCCTCATTATGAGGGGCCAGGTTTTGGCCAAGCCGTCGCACATGATTGAGCTGGTCGAACAATCTGGCGATCTCCGGCGCCATCAGTTCCGCTTCGCGGGTCGGCACTAACCTTCCCTTGATACGGGCAAACAGTGGGAAGCCCAATTGCTGTTCAGCGTGTTTGACAAGTTTGCTGAGGGCCGGTTGGCTAATCCCGAGAAGCGAGGCCGCGCGGGTGATGGCTCCCGTCTGGAAAACGGCGTGACACGCCTCGATATGGCGCAGTTGAAGCATGACAGACCTCCACGTCATAACTTTTGTTTGCATATATGCAAAACAAAAGAAATTGCCTGACGCAACTTCTCTGGCGATAGTTCTCGCAAAAGGGAAAAGTCGCTATGAAAATCTGTGTTGTCGGGGCGGGCGTTATTGGATTGACCACCGCGTATTTCTTGGCCCGTTCCGGCCATGCGGTCACCATCGTGGAGCGCAACGGTTCACCGGCACAGGAAACCAGCTACGCCAATGGCGGCCAGCTCAGTTACTCCTATGTCGCGCCACTTGCGGCGCCATCAATATTCCCAAGCCTGCCCAAGTATCTTCTCGACCCAAAATCGCCGTTGGCATTCAGGCTCAGAGCGGACCCCAGGCAATGGCGCTGGCTTTTTGAATTTATCCGTGCATGCGGATCAAACACGTTTAATCGGCATACAGCCGAGCTAAGCCTTCTGGCAGGCTTCAGTCACACCGCCATGCGTGAACTGATGCAATCGGAGCCACTTGACTTCGATTTCAATCGACACGGAAAGCTAGTGATCCACCGGGATCGCAAGAGCTTCGAGGGAGCAGTTGCGCTCGCCACCTACCAAAAAGACCTCGGTGCCGATCAGGTCATCGCAAACGCTGATGAATGTATTGCACTCGAGCCGGCGCTGGAAGGGCTAAGGGGGCAATTTGTCGGCGGGATCTTCACGCCTTCGGAGGAAGCTGGCGACTGCCACAAGTTCTGCGTGGCGCTGGAGACTATTCTGAGGGAAAAATACGGGGTCACCACGCTTTATCATCATGGTGTCGGCTCCCTGCGTTCGGAGGGTAAGGTCGTCAGGGCACTCTCGACGGCTCGTGGCGACATAGAAGCCGACCGTTTCATCATCGCGGCCGGTCTCGCGAGCCGAGAACTCGTCAGACCCATCGGCCTCTCGCTCCCGCTTTGCGGTCTGAAGGGGTATAGCCTCACGGTGACATTATCTGACGATCCGCCGTTGCAGGCACCAAAAATCAGCGTTACGGACAGCCAAAAGAAAATTGTGTATGCCCGCCTTGGTCGCTCATTGCGGATCGCGGCAATGGTCGACATCGGCGCAAAGGATAGCTCTGTCGACCCGGTGCGGATCTCAACCTTGAAACATCAGGCACAGGCGACGTTTCCTCAATTGACGGGCGTCGAAACGGCTTCATGCTGGGCAGGAGAACGACCGGCAACCGCTCATGGAAAGCCCATTTTAGGACGCACGCCATTTCGCAACCTGTTCCTCAATGTGGGCCATGGCGCACTCGGCTTTACGTTGGCCGCCGGCTGCGGAAAACTGCTCGCCGACAGTGTGAATGATGCCGTCTCCGCGCTGGATGAAAAACCGTTCTCGCTGGGCGTCGTCCGGTAACCAATGGGCCGATAAGGCGACCCTGCCAAGTTCGATCGAATTTTTGCACGTCTTGCCGGGCTTACTGAAACTTCGCGGCTGTGTAGGCATGAGGAAATACGATATCCTGATCGACCAGCACGTTGAATTTATAGCCCGGTCGGATCCTGATGGTCGGCTGGACATTCAGGTTCTTTGAGATCGTCTGCTCGGTTACTCGGCCAAAACTCTCCGCGAAATTGCGCCTTGCAGCATCTGAAGCCGTATCCTGCGTGGCCAATGTCGAACTCTCCGGCATCGACATATCGATCCCCGTGCCGATGATGGCGACAAGTGCCGCCGAACCGAATGTTCGCCAGATATGGCGATCAACCTTGTCCTTGAAGCCGCCATATCCCTCGGCGTCCGTGCCAGCCATACCGCCGATCTGAAGCGTCGACCCGTTAGGGAAGATCAGGTCAGTCCAGATGACCAGCGCGCGCTCCTGCCCGAACGACACTTTGGAATCGTAGCGACCAAACAGCTTTGCTCCCTGGGGGATAAGCAGCCGGTAGCCGGTGGCGCTGTCATAGACGTTCTGGCTGACCTGCGCTGAAATCCTGCCCGGAAGGTCGGAGTTCAACCCCGTGATCATGGTAGCAGGGATCACCGATCCCCGCTTCAACTCGTAGGGCGAGAACTGCGGGACCACCTGGTTCGGCAGGTAGCCAAGATCCCTGATGTCCTGATTGAAAAAATCCTCCTTCGAACTCTGGCCGTTCTGATCGACGTTCTGCCCGAGCAATCCGGACTTCATCGCAGCGCTGTAGAGGTCGGATGCGCCGCTCGTCGTGGCATTGAGCGGTTGGCGGGCGTCGGTCCTGTTTTCGGAGGCGCTCTTCTGCACCTCGGACACGTCAACCTTGAGCGGGGAATCGAGCGCCGTCGCTCGCGCCTGGAGGCTCGCCATTCTCTGACGCTGGGCTTCGCGAAGAACCTGTTCGTCCTGTTCCCGCTTCAGCCGCGCTTTCCACTCGGCTTCGGGTTCAAGTTGCGATCGGCGTTCTGTCCTGACCGTGTTCTGCCGCTCCACGACGGCCTCTCCCTTTGGCTCGCGCTCGACGACGACGGGCGTCGGCTGAAACACTTCGCGTTGTTCCGGTTCGCCAATGATCCCGTCCGACACACCTCGTTTCAGCTGATCGCCAAAGGTTGTCGCTGGAGAAGCGGAGGTGCTGTCGAGTTCATTTCCTCGATTAAAAGAGAGACCGCGCCACGACAGGCCAATGATGACGACACCGAAGAACAGTACGATGATGACGATCGCGGCGATGATCGGCAGGCGATTGAGGCGTCGCATGTTCTGTTGATCGTCAGTATTGCCCGTCGTGCCGAGTTGGAGCGACTGAACCATGCTCTCCCCTCCCCTCAGTTTCGCTGCATGATCGAAAGCGGACTGGCGGGCGTCGCGCCGGCTGACGTCGCTGTATAGGCCCGGCCAAGCGCAATGGCCGGTGTGCTGATCCGCGCCAGGACCTGACCGTCGAAGCTATCGATCGACCACGCAACCTCGACGGGCTTTTGATCCTTGCCGACCTTGCCATCGGCAATGACCGTATATCCCCACCCCTTCAGCGCTGCCTCAAGAGCGGTGGCATATTCGGAAGTATCCTTGTCCATTTTGAGCGTCGTGGTGCCGGTCGGACCGACCTGTTCGGCAAGGCGGCTTGCCATGTCGCCTGCGATCGCGCTTGCGGTGGCGCCGATGACGGCAATCGGGGTAGAACTTGTGGTCAGCGTATCATCTGCCGTCTGGCAACCAGAAAGGATGGCAGCGACGATGATGGCGGCTATTGTCTTCTTCATAGGTCAACCTCCCCGCCAGATCGTGATCTTCTGCTGGCGCCAACCGACCCCGGAGACGAGCACGGCTTTGTCGACGGCGTAGTCGACGATCATCATGTCGTTCTTCATGCGATAGTTGACGATACGATTCTGGCCGCCGCTGACGACGAACAGGACAGGCGCGTCCTGGCCGGAGATCGACCGGGGAAACTGGATGTAGGTCTTGGTTCCGTCGGAATAGACGCGCTTCGGTCGCCATGAGGCGCCGCCACTGACCGAGTAGGAGAAGTTAAGCTTGTCCGGAGCGGTTCCCGGAATGCCGCCGGTCTCGAGGCGTGCATTGATATCCGCCAGCTTGGTCGACGCATCCTCCGGATATTCAAATCCGACCCGGGCCATGTACTGGCTTGGATGGGATTTGAGCTGGATATGGTAGGTCCGCCGAGACGTCGTGATGACCATCGACGTGACAAGGCCGGCCTCGGACGGCTTGACAATCAGATGGATCGCCTGCCCGCCGGTCGCACCCGACGTCGCAGGTTCGACCTTCCAGCGGACCGTGTCCCCGACCAAAACGTCGCGGACAATCTCGCCGCCTTGCAGCTCGATGTCACAGACCTGAAGCGGCGAGCAGATAACGGAGGGCTGCGTCTCGCCGAACAGAAAGATGACTTTTCCGTCTGGCCCGGTCGTCACGAGCCCCGTCGCTCCCCGCCACTTCCGCGAGATGTTGGTGCCCTTCGCTTCGTTCGACGTCATGCTCTGCGCCATCGCGCAATCCGCAAGGACGAGCCCTGCCATGCAGCCGACGGCCACGATCAATCCAGTTCTGTGCATGTGAATTTCCCTGCCTTTAAAGCTGTGCGGTCCAGTCGAAGTCCTGAACGTAAAGACCGATCGGGTTGAGGCGGATGATCGCCTCGTCTTGTGGTGCGGTCAGCGCGACGGTTGCGATCCCGCGAAACCGCCTCGTCCCGGTTTCCTTGCCCTTGCGGTCGCGTTCATACTCGGTCCAGTCGATCTGATAGGTCTGATTGGAAAGGGCGACGATGTTGTTGACCTCTACCGCGACGGTTGATGTCTTCGCCTTTTCGAACGGCGAATTACCGCGAAACCAGGCATTGATTTTCTGGGTCGAGGGATCGGGTGTCCTTAGAAGCGCATAGGTCCGGTCGATATATTGCTTCTGCACCACCGCATCCGGCGTGATCGACTTCAAGCTCGTGATGAAATTGCCAAGGGTCGCGCGAACAACGCGGACATCGGCATACTCAATCTGCTGGGGGAATCCGGCTGTCACCGATGTGCCCAGTTTATCCACCTCCACGATGTAAGGCACGAGCTTGACCTGCGTGCTGAGATACATCGCATAGGTGAAGCCGATCACGGCCATCGACAATCCAAGAATCCCGACGATCCGCCAAGCGCGCGCGGCCTGCACGTAGGAGCCATATCGTTCTGTCCATTCCTGCCGCGCGGCAAGGTAGGGGCTATCGGACGACCGGTTTGATGCCATCGCTTTCTGCCTTCATGATGTTTATTTGTCGTTTCGTTCTGGCGGCGTTTTGGGCCCGCTCTGACCGGTGCGGCTCTGGTCGAGTTTGGCGTTGGCAAGCCCCATGATCGAGCCAGCATAAGCACCGGGCGAACCGATCGCCTTTTCCTTCGCGGCTGAGCCGGCAGCCTTTCCCGCGGACCAGAACCCGGAGCCCGCGCCGCGCAGTGCTGCGCCCGCCACAGAAGATCCTGCGGTGCGTGCGGATTGAGCTGCTGCAGCGCCGGCTCCAACGGCGCCCGCAGCGAGTGACGCCGCGCCGAGCGCAAATGATGTAGCCTGCCCGCCGTGACGGATGGTTTCCATCCCGCCAGAGACAGACGCACCTTGAACGACACCCTGGATAATCGTTGGCACGTACATGGAGATTATGAAGACCACGACTGCTATCCCGGCAATTGCCAACGCGGTCTGGAACTGATCCCCAGTGTCTGGTCGGTTTGCGAGACTAATCAGGACCTGGGATCCGATCCGCGAGATCATCACCAGTGCCATGAGCTTCATGCCGACCGAGAATGCATAGATGAGGTAGCGGACGGCAAAGTCCTTGGTGAAGGATGAGCCTCCTAGGCCAAGCATGATCATGCCGGCGAGCAGGCCGAGATACATCTCGACCATCACAGACACGAAAATCGCGGCGACGAGTGAGAATGCGATCACCGTGACGATCATTGCAAACGCCGCCGAGATGGCGAGCACGTTGTCTTCGAATAGCCCGAATTGGACCTTCTCCGACATCTTGGTCGCAACGGCCAAGCCTGCGTTGAACACATCGGCTGGTGACGCCGTGCCTCCACCAGCACCGATCTGGAACAAGCTATCGACGATAGCCTTTGCGAAGGTCGGACCCTGCGCGAGAACGAAGGCGAAGAAACCCACGAACATGATGCGTCGGACCAGTTCGGCGAACCAGCTGTCGAGCGAGGCGGCCTGAAGCGCGAGCCATACCGCAGCTATGCCGATTTCAATCCCTGCGAGGATCCAGAACAGGGATCTCGCCACGTCCATGACGGTGGTCTCCCAACCCTTTGCAGCACTGGTGATCTCGTTCTGCAGGGCCGTGAGCACCGATCCATCCTGCGCGATCGCTGGCTGGAGCGACACGACGAGGAATGCGACCAGCGTCGCCATACTCCTGATGCTCTTGAGTTCAATGGTCATGCGATCACCACTCGACTTTGATCTTCTCGCCGCCCGACGTCGGATGCTCCTTCGTCGACCCGAAGAACTTTTCGCGCCGGTCTTGCGCTTCCTGTTTCTCTAAGATCATGATCCCGAGGCCCGTCCCTCCGAGTGAGATAACTGCAGCGACGATGGCCAGGGTCAGTTTCGTTCTCACCATTCCACCTTCATCTTTTCGCCGCCGGATGGGGAGGGCGCAGTCGATTTGAAGAATTCCTCACGGCGCGCCTGAGCAAGGTCCTTGTCCGTCTGCTCGGCCTGGAGCCACGTTCCCATCATCGTCATTTGCTGGGAGACCAGACCGCGCAGCTTCTGCATCTGGGAAACCTGCTGGGCGGCGATCTGGTGCCCGACCTGGAGGGCCTTCATCTGGCCGTCGGACGACTCCGACATGGATCGTAGTGAACGCATCGTGCCCTCCTCCGTGTCGAACTGGTCCGCTGTGAGGCTCGCCGCCCTCAGCGTGCTGCCGATCGTGTCCCGGTTCGTGTCCGACCAGGACTGGTAGGTGCTCGAGAAGGTTTCGGCGCTGGGCAGATTGGTCTTCAGATCCGCATAGCTCTTGAACCGTTGCTGAAGGACGTCGTCGGCATTGCCCATCGAAAACGAGATGCTTTGCCCCTGATCGACAATGCTGCGGAGACGGTTGAGGTCGTTCTCGACCTGGCCCCAGATATGGGTCGGGAGCTGGGCGGTGTTCTGCAGCATGTTCTCGTAGATATTCAGCTGGTTCTGGATTTGCTCCGCCAACTGGGTGATCTGGGTCAGCTGGTTATCGACCTGCAGGCCTGAGCTTTTCAAAAGGTCGATGAGTTGGGCATTGTTGGCGAGCTGCGTCCATTCGGTGGCCGCACCCGTAGCGGATCCAGCGTGTGCGGAGGCGACGGGCAACAGCGCGATCGTCGCGCTCGTTGCTGCGGCGAGCCAGTTACTGGACGTTGAGGTGCGACGTGGCATCGTGAACTCCTCTCATTTCAAGCCAATGGGCAGGCCAGTCCTGGCCGTGTGCTGCCTTCAGCGCGCGGATCCGCTTCAGGTCTTCTTTTCCGGATGCGCCAACAAAGCTGAGCGCCACCGGCCCGAGCGACATGTCGAAAAGCCGGCGTCCGTCCGGTGTCGCGACGTAATATTCGCGCTTGGGGATGGCGCTCGAGACGATCTCGATCTGGCGCTCGTTAAATCCGATCCGCTCGTAGAATTCGCGCGTGCCCGGCTCGCGTGCAGCACCGTTCGGCAAGCAGATTTTCGTCGGGCAGGATTCCTTCAGCACGTCGATAATGCCGGAGCGTTCGGCGTCGGAGATCGACTGGGTTGCCAGAACCACGGCACAATTGGCTTTGCGCAGCACCTTCAACCATTCCCGGATCTTGTCGCGAAACACCGGATGTCCGAGCATCAGCCATGCCTCATCCAGAAGGATCAGGCTCGGCGAGCCGTCGAGCCGCTTCTCGATCCGGTGGAAAAGATAGGTGAGGACGGGCACCAGATTGCGCTCGCCCATGTTCATGAGCTGCTCGATCTCGAAGCACTGAAACGCCCGGAGCGTCAGGCCGTCTTCTTCCGCGTCGAGAAGCTGACCCATCGGGCCATCCACCGTATAGTGATGGAGCGCGTCCTTGATCTCCCGCATCTGCACCCCGCTGACGAAGTCGGACAGCGACTTACCGGGCGCGTTTGCCATCAACACGATCTGACGGGAGATCGCATTGCGATGATCGGGTGTGATGGTGACGCCCTGCAGGGCGACGAGCATTTCGATCCATTCGGTCGCCCAGGCTCGATCGCCGTCTGTCGAAAGATCGAACAGCGGGCAGAATGCGAGCGCCCTCCCCTTCCCACTCTGGTCGTTGCCGATCTCATAGTGATCGCCGCCGGCAGCCAGCGTCAGCGGGAGGAGCGAGTTGCCCTTGTCGAAGGCAAAGATCTGGGCGAACTCATAGCGGCGGAATTGCGCGGCGATCAGAGCGAGAAGGGTCGATTTACCGGAACCCGTCGGCCCGAAGATCAGGGTGTGGCCGACATCGTCGACATGCAGGTTGAGGCGAAAGGGAGTTGAGCCCGATGCCACCTGCATCAAAGGCGGTGAGTTCGGCGGATAGAACGGGCACGGCGCCACCGGGTTACCCGACCATACCGAGTTCAGCGGGACGAGGTCCGCCAGATTGCCCGTATTGATCAGCGGCTCACGGATATTGGCGTACCAGTTCCCCGGCAGGCTCCCCAGAAACGCATCTGTCGCGTTCAGGGTCTCGACGCGAGCCCCGAACCCCTCGGCCTGGACCAATCGACGTATGGCTTCCGCCTTTTCCTGCAGGGTTTCCCGGTCCTTATCGAACAAAACGACGACCGGGGTGTAATAGCCGTAGGCGACAAGCTGAGACGAGGCCTGAGCTATGGCGTCCTCGGTCTCGGCGACCATCGTCATGGCATCCTGATCGACCGATCTGCTTTGCGTCTGAAACAACTGGTCGAAGAATGGTCGAACCTTCTGCTGCCATTTCTTTCGCGTGCGCTCGAGTTTCTGGCGCGCCTCTTCCGCGTCGAGGAAGATGAAGCGCGACGACCATCGATAGGTCAGCGGCATCAGGTCGAGATTGTTGAGGATCCCGGGCCAGCTCTCGGCCGGCAGGCCATCGATGGCCACAGCCGCGAGGAACCGGTTCTCGACCTTCGGCGTCAGGCCATGCTCAAGCTCCGCAGTCGCCAGCCAGTCAAGATACATTGGGACCTCGGGCAACCGAACCGGATGACTTTCCCCCGTAATACAGAAGCGGACGAACTGCAGAAGGTCGTCGTATCGCGCGATACGCTCCCCTCCCCTCTCGCGGACCTCGCGGGTCTGCATGCGGACGATCGACAGGGTGTTGGCAAGGTACTGTTCGATTTCCCGGATCGCGTTTCGAAACACGAACAGAACCGTGTCCGCATAGGACTTCTTCCGGCTCTCCTCGTCTGAGTAGATGTATTTGGCTAACGCCGTCTTTTTCGACTCGAGCGGCCGATAGGTCAAAATGATTGCATGCTTGCTCTCGAAATGCCCCTGCTCCCGCCCGAAATGGGTCCGGCGCTCCGCATCGATCGCGCGGGTGACGGGGTCCGGGAAATGGCATTGGTCTGATGTGGGATAGTCGACCGTCGGCACCCGGATAGCCTCGACCTGGATCATCCACCCGGTTCCCAGACGTGACAGGATCGCGTTGATCTGCCGAGAGAGCTCGTTGCGTTCGAGGTCGGTGGCGCTTTCGGCGTCCGGACCCGCGAAATACCAGCCGGCCATAAGGCTGCCGTCCTTCAAAAGCAGAACGCCGTTGTCGACCAGGCCGGCATAGGGAACGAGATCAGCGAACGAGGGACCGGTTGCGCGGAAACGTTTGAGGGCAGCCATCGGGACTCCTCTAGTATCTTCGCCACGGCGCGGCCGTTGGCCGGTAGTGCGGCTTGTAGGAAATGTGACGGGCATAGACTTGCCGCATTAGCGGGTCGGCCTTTGCCATCATGCGAAGCAGGCCAACGGTGACGATCCAGACGGCCATGCCGAAGAGTGCCGAGTAGATGGTCAGCACGACAAAAATCAGGATCACGGCGGCGAGCCCGGTGATCAGCACCAGCTCGCGGTCAGCGCCCATCAGGAGGTTTGGACGCGACAGCGCGCGATGAATGCGATTGCGGCGGAGGCTCACGACACCCCCTCCCCTTCTCCGTTGGAGTTGAGGAGCGTGATCTGCTTCGGTGGCAAGCCGATCGAGGCACCGGTGGCGCCAAACAGACCGACGATCGTCGTTGCACCGAGTAGAATGCCCGCAACGAGCACCACGTACATCAGCCTGCGGGCGAAATCGTTGAGCTCGCCGCCGAAGATCAGCATGCCGCCGGCGATCGCGACAGCAGCCAGCGCGATGTAGCCCGCGACCGGACCGGTGATGGACTCCTGGATCTGCTCAAGCGGCCCTTCCCAAGGGAGGCTTCCGCCGGAACTAGCGAAAGAGGGCGAAGCGGCGGCGATCGCTGCGATAACGGCACGCGTCAGGACTGATCTCTTATGCTGCATCGTGGCTCTCCTCTGCGTAGGGTTCCGTCTGGTATTGGCCGCCTGCAAAGCGGGTGACATGAAGGATTTCGCTAATGCGCCTGCCCTTGGCGGTTCGCTCGATCGAAATGATAAGGTCGACCGCATCTCCGATGACCGCCTGCATAGGCTGGTGACTGGCCTCGGCGGTCAGCTGCTCAAGACGCTGGAGTGCGGAGCGTGCGCTGTTCGAGTGGATCGTTGCGACCCCTCCTGGGTGCCCGGTGTTCCACGCCTTCAACATGGTCAGCGCTGCACCATCGCGGACCTCGCCGACGATGATCCGATCCGGCCGAAGGCGCATCGTGCTTTTCAGGAGACGCGACATGTCGACGGCATCGCTGGTGTGCAGGCTGACTGCATTGTCCGCGGCGCACTGGATTTCGGCTGTGTCTTCGAGGATGACGAGCCGATCGTCGGGGGAGCTTGATACGATCTCCGCGAGGATTGCGTTGGTGAGCGTGGTCTTGCCCGACCCTGTGCCACCGGCGACGAGGATGTTTAGCTTCGAGGCTATTGCGCTGCGAATGACCTCGGCTTGCTGTGCGGTCATGACTTTGCTGGACACATAGTCATCGAGAGGTATGAGGCGCGACGCCCGACGTCGTATCGTGAAAGATGGTCCGGAGACCACCGGTGGCAGCAATCCTTCGAAGCGATGCCCGCCGATCGGCAGCTCTCCCGAAATGATCGGGTGATCGTCATCGACCTCCGAGTTCAGAACGTGAGCAATACTTCCGATGATGGTTTCGGCTGCAGAGCGTGTCATTTCGCCAGCAGCAGTCATACCATGACCGAGCCTTTCGATGAAAAGACGCCCATCAGGGTTGAGCATGATCTCGACGACATCGGGGTCTTCGAGCGCGACGCACAGATAGTCTCCCAGCGCGTTTTGCAGCTTGCTGACGAGACGGGGGAGCGAGCGGTTTTGGGTGTTGAGCATGATCAAGCCGTAGCCTTTTGAGGGGCGGTCGGACGGGAGCATATCGAAGCGCTGCCAGTCCGCAGGCAGCAGGCGGGGGCTGTTTTTTGTCGCGGTGGTTTATGGCCGGCCAAGACGGGCAAGCGGCATAATCTGTGCGAAGAGCGGTGCAGTTGGCCCCCAGGGGCTGCCGCTATCAAAGACTTCCGGCAAGCGGTGAAGATGCTTTCGCTCGACGGTCCCGATACATATTGCAGTAAGGTTGAACGGAGGCACCACTGCCCGCGGCCAGCAGTTGTGTTCGTGTCAATACAAACACGGGAACGATCGATTATGTCGTTGTCAGTTTCGTCGCCCAGTGAAATGCGCTGCGGACAGCCTTCTTGCTGTATGGGTTTGGCCCTCGCAAACAAGTGGTGGTCGTGACTCCTAGCCGCGCATTTCGTGTGCTTGAGGGCGACGACTGGCATCGAACAACTCTCCTCTGCTTTGTGACACGCTGAGAGTTGCCGTGGTAAAGAGCCTGGATCTACTGCCAAAAGTGTTAGCGACTGATTCCCTAGGTCGGCCTTCGGCAATCGCTTTTGAAGACGCTGGAGAGCATCGGGTCACCAACAAAACTGTTAGTCGTGGGTTGGGCGCTTCTCGGCTCAGTCAGGTTCTAACCCACAGATTTGTAAGTCGAATCGGGCGATTTTTTCTCGCGGTTTAGCGTCGCCGACGAACGCGTTAACCATTGATTAACTTTAAATGCCTTGCAAATCCAGATGGAATCGGTTGAGCTATCCACGGTAAATAGCTGTGTTTACGAAAATTACCGTGTGTACGAGAGGACGTCGTGGAGAATCCCGCCCAGCTTCAGAAAGCTATCCATAAACTGATAGCAGCGCATGCGCGAGATCTCTCGGGTGCGTTGCACGAGCATCGTATCAAGCTTTATCCGCCAGAGGCTCGCAAGACACTACGATCGTTTTCGTCGACGGAGGCGGCGAAGCTTATAGGTGTGAATGATGGCTATCTTCGGCACCTTTCACTTGAAGGTAAGGGCCCGCAGCCAGAGATAGGCAATAATAACCGTCGCTCCTATTCCGTGGAAACGATTCAGGCTCTCCGTGAGTATCTTGATGAAAACGGCAAGGGTGACCGTCGTTATTCGCCGCGTCGCACAGGCAATGAGCATCTGCAGGTTATAACTGCGGTAAATTTCAAGGGCGGTTCGGGCAAGACCACGACAGCAGCCCACCTCGCCCAGTATCTCGCCCTTAACGGCTATCGTGTTCTTGCCATCGATCTAGATCCCCAGGCCAGTATGTCGGCGCTCCATGGCTTCCAGCCAGAGTTTGATGTGAAAGACAACGAAACTCTTTACGGGGCAGTCCGGTATGATGATGAACGGCGGCCTTTGAAGGAGGTCATCAAGAAAACGTACTTCACCAACCTTGATCTCGTTCCTGGAAATCTCGAACTCATGGAGTTTGAGCATGATACCGCCAAAGTCCTCGCGTCCAATGATCGCAAGAACATCTTTTTTACCCGCATGGACGATGCCATTTCGTCGGTTGCGGACGACTATGATGTCGTGGTGGTCGATTGCCCGCCGCAACTGGGCTTCCTCACGATCTCAGCCCTTTGTGCTGCAACAGCGGTTCTTGTGACCGTCCACCCACAAATGCTGGACGTTATGTCGATGTGCCAGTTCCTGCTGATGACATCCGAACTTCTGAGCGTCGTTGCTGATGCTGGCGGCAGCATGAACTACGACTGGATGCGTTATCTCGTAACGCGTTATGAGCCAGGCGATGGCCCGCAGAACCAGATGGTTTCGTTTATGCGGACGATGTTTGGCGATCATGTTCTCAATCATCCGATGCTCAAAAGTACGGCCATTTCTGACGCGGGCATCACCAAGCAGACCCTTTACGAGGTCAGCCGCGACCAGTTTACAAGGGCGACTTATGATCGGGCGATGGAATCGCTCGACAATGTGAACAGTGAAATCGAGCAGCTCATTCGAGCATCTTGGGGGCGAAAGTGATGCCGATCGAAAAGCCCATTCACTGTGGCACAGCCGTAAAGTTGCCAGCCGGAAACTCCGGGCCTAACGACTTGAAAATTTTCGCGTGTTTTGCGTTTTCAAATGCAAAAAGAGGTCAACGACATGGCTAGGAAAAACCTTCTCTCCGACCTCAGCGGCCCAAAGTCGTATTTGGGGAGCACAGATGGTTCGTCTCCTCAGGAACACGTTGCATCCCAATATGCCCCGCGGGGAGCGATCGGTGCTGTTTCCCGCTCTATCGAACTGTTGAAATCCCAGTCACTGGTCGACCTTGATCCGGATCTCATTGATGCACCGGCGGTAACGGACCGCCTCGATGAAGATGGCGTGCAATTCGAGGAGTTCGCGAGGAACATTCGCGAGAACGGTCAGCAGGTCCCAATTCTTGTTCGGCCACACCCCACGATCGAAGGCCGTTATCAAATCGCTTACGGGCGCCGTCGTCTTCGCGCAGTCAAAGCCGCAGGCCTTCAGGTCAAGGCCGCCGTCCGGCCACTCACTGATGACGAACTCATTTTGGCTCAAGGGCAGGAGAACAGTGCCCGCCAAGATCTGTCGTTCATCGAACGTGCTCTCTATGCCGCAGAGCTCGAAGCAAACGGTGTTCAGCGAACCGTCATCATGGCGGCTCTTGCGGTCGACAAAAGCAATCTATCGCGCTTGATCCAGGCCGCAACCCAACTGCCATCTGATGTCATTCGCGGCATCGGCGCGGCTCCGAAAGCTGGACGAGATCGTTGGGGTGAATTGGCGACGCGGTTAGCCAAAGATGACGCCATCGACAAGGTGCGAGTACTTTTGTCTGACGACGCGGTTAAAGCCCTCCCCTCCGACGAGCGTTTCGTTCGCGTTTTTGAGACGGCAGCGTCGAAGAAGCAGAAGAAGAATAAGGCCGAAGCACAAGTTTGGCATGCTGAGGATGGCGTTAAAGCTGCAAGCTTTCGCAACGACAAAAGGACACTGACCTTGATGATCGACAAAAAGGCGGCTCCTGACTTCGGAGACTACCTGATGTCGGTGCTTCCCGAAATCTATGCTTCGTTCAAGAAAACAAAGCAGTAGGTTCTTCGTAACAAAGAAAGGATCGAAAGCGCAAAGAAAAAGCCCTCCGAAACAATGTTCCAGAAGGCCTCTCTCAGTTTGGTCGCTTAGAGAATCGCACTTCCTAGAATCACAGTCAAGAGTCAACGCCACACTGGCGTAGGTTTTTTCTTTGCCTTGGGAAAGGTGAAGAAGATGGAAACAGGATACATAACGACGCCGTTTGGGCGGCGGTCAATGACGCTTGCCTTGGTGAAAAGGCAGATGGCTACGGAACATGGCGTCAAGACAAGTTCTGTCGATAAGTGGCGAGTGTTTCGCGATATCGGAAACGCCCGCTCGCGTCTAGGGCTTCAGGATCGGGCGCTTGCGGTTCTGAATGCTCTGCTGTCTTTCTTTCCGGATGCCGAACTAAGCAGTGAGAAGAACCTTATCGTCTTTCCATCGAACGCTCAGCTATCGGCACGAGCAAATGGGATTGCCGGTACGACGCTTCGCAAGTGCTTGGGTATGCTTGTTGAGGCTGGCATCATCATCCGCAAGGATAGCCCAAATGGAAAGCGCTATGCTCGTAAGGGTGAGGAGGGCCGAATTGAGGATGCGTATGGCTTCAGTCTTGCGCCGTTGGTTGCGCGCGCTGCCGAATTTGCTGCCCTCGCACAAGAAGTCGCAAATGAACAACGCCGCTTCCGCGTCATGAAGGACCGCCTCACGATTGTCAGACGTGACGTCCGCAAACTGATCACTGTCGGAATGGAAGAAAACCTGCCAGGCAATTGGACTGCCTTAGAAGCATGCTTCATCGACATTGTGGGAAGGTTCGCACGCCGCCCCTCCCTGCAAGATTTGATATCAAGCCTCGACGAAATGAGCCTCCTTCATGACGAGGTCTCAAGAATGTTGGAAATGCAAGAAGAATTCAAAAAAAACGATGGCAATGACATCGCATTTGGTTGCCACATACAGAATTCAAATACCGAATCCATCCATGAATCTGAACCTAGCTTCGAAACAAAGCTGGGCGGGGGAACTGAAGGCAGTCCAACTGAACGCAAAGCGGAACAGGAAGCATACCCATTGTCGATGGTTCTGCGAGCATGCCCGGAAATTGCCCAATTTGGTCCGAACGAGGACATTGGAAGCTGGCGAGAAATGATGTCCGCGGCTGTAACTGTCCGGTCAATGCTCGGCATCAGCCCCTCTGCTTACGAGGAGGCATGCGATGCACTGGGGCAGGTGGGGGCGGCGATTGTAATAGGCTGCATTTTGGAGCGTGCGGCCCATATCAACTCGGCTGGCGGCTACCTGAGAGACCTGACCGCAAAGGCGAAGCGAGGTGAGTTTTCCCTCGGACCGATGCTTTTTACCCAGTTGAGGGCGAACTCGGTTGGCTTGAGAACGTCTGCGTGAACTGGCATTTTGGGCCGAGAAAATTGGCTATGTATATGATTTATATCCACTAATTGGATTTGTTTCCGGCTGGCAACTTCAATGAGATCATGTTCTGGCAGGTGGTGTTGCTAGATTTGGCTGGTCATCGGGATTTTCCGGTAGGATTCGGTTGCTCAAGCATAACCAAATGAAAGATACCCGATGACTAAAGACACGATGAACCTTCGCTGACTTGTCGGGCAGAGCGTCGATGCGGATTTGCACCGCGAGATGATTGGCTTTGCGGCCGAAAAGCTTGTCGAGCTGCAGGTCGGCTCAAAGACTCGCCCGGCCCATGGCGAGAAGAAGGACTTTCCATTTGCTCAACGAAATAGCTGGCGAGCTCGCGGTCTTGGAGACATATATTCTGGGCATTTCGACCCGTTAGGTCGACGATCCGGTCAAGGCAATGAGCACGAGAGGCATCTCCAAAAGCCAGACGCCAAGGCTTTGCGAAGAGATCTACGACAAGGTGATAGCCTTCTTTCCGGCCCATCGAAGGCGACTGGCCATACTTATGGTATCAATGCCACCTACCTCAAGGTCCGTCGCGGTGATTATCGCCATCGGCGTCAATCGCCGATGGTCCGTGCCAGGTTCTCGGTATGCATATGAACGCCTCCGAAGCTGAACCGATCTGGACTGAATTCCTGTGCAAGCTGTCCCGACGCGACCTGCGTGGTCGTTAAACTCGTCGTGTCGGATGTCCACGAGGGCATCCTGGCACAGGTGCCGAGCTCACCTCATGCGCAAAACATTGACGGGCTTGGCTGCAAAGAATCAGGTCATGGGGGAAAGAGCGTCGGTGATTTTCAGAGAGAGTTCTGATGAGTGATTTCAAGTGGCGCATTTTCAGGGTGACGTGATCTTGTGGGCAGAGCGCTGGTATTGCCGCTATGGGGTGAGCTACCACGATCTCGAACAGATGATGGGCGAACGGGGCGTGGCAGTTGATCATTCCACAATCTATCGCTGGGTTCAGAAACTTGCGTCGGAAATCGAATAGCGGCTGCGCTGGCATTGGCGGCGCCCGCGATCAACAAGCTGGTGGGCGATGAGACCTATGTGAAGGTTCGCGGCAAGTGGACTTATCTGTACCGCGCCGTCGACAAGTTCGGCTATACGATCGAATTCTATCTCTCGCCGACACGCAGCGCCAAGGCAGCGACCTACGGTATCGCGGGCATCGTAAAATTAACGTCCGAGAAGCAAATGCGTGGCGCGGGATGTGGAAGAGGTTGGCAATCGGATCATGGATGGAAACAAAGCGTTGCAGATGCCGCTTTGACTTGGGCGCTTCATGATCCGCTCTCGCCGTCGGACTGGCTGGTGGGAATGCTCCGCCCGGTTGTTCAACCCCTTGTGCGAGCGGTGCTCGAAGCCGAGGATGATTTCCTGCTTTGCGGCGCTGTAGGAGCGAAGCTTGTCGGAGATCATCACGCGCGGCGCCCGACCGTGGCCTTTCAACAGCTTGCGCATCAGGCGCTTGGCTGCTTTGGTGTCGCGGCGGCTTTGCACCAGTATGTCCAGGACGAAACCATCCTGATCCACGGAGCGCCGCAGCCAATGCTCCTTGCCGCGGATCGAAATAGCGGCCTCATCGAGGTGCCACTTGTCACCGAGCCCGCCGGATGAGCGGCGTATCTCATTGGCAAAAGTACGGCCAATTTTCTCCGTCCACAGCCGCACGGTCTTATGCGAGACTATGACGCCACGCGCCGCCAACAGATCCTCGACCATCCACTGACTGAGCGGAAAGCGGAAATACAGCCATACGGTATGAGCGATGATTTGGGGGGGGAAGCGATGGTGGAGGTAGAGCGGATCACGGTGTGTCATGCCAAAGCATCACACGTCGAAGTCCACGCTTCGTTAAGTTTACGGCGCCTTGTGAGGTTATGGGGCCTGAAAATGCAGCCGCCACGGTGGCAGCAATTCTTGAAAGAACGGGCCATAGTTCATTGGCCGGCAGCTATCTGAGGGACCTTACGGGGAGGGCGCGTCGAGGCAAGCTTTCGCTCGGGCCGGTGCTGATAGCCTTGTTGCGTGCAAATGGACATGAGGCGAAGCGTGCCCGGGAATGTCAGGACTTCTCTTCAGAAGTGGATAAGACACGGGACGTGTAGTCAGCTGACTACGGGTTAAGTAATTGAATTTTATGATATCACAACGGACTTCGTGATCTCAATCCGCTACAGGGGGTATATTACCCCCTGTAGATAGCGTTTGGACGGCACTGCAAACTTAACGTCCTTCAGGCAACAGCATGAGATACCTATCGGTTTTCCGTTTATATCCGAGCGATTTCTCCCCACATTGTCATTGCCGCTGCGCGCAGTCCAGCGGCTCCGGGCGGCGCTCATGAGCGCGCCGCCCGGAGGGCCATCAGCTTTTCTTTGCAGGGTTGAGAAACGCTGGCGGCATTCTGTTGCAGGCATTGACCGAGCTTGCCGCCGCCGGGCTGCACGCCTGCGCAAAGCTTGCGCATGTCGGCCTCGCAGACAGCGCGGATTTCCATGAGTTGCTGGCGGGTGAGCTGCTGAGCATTGGCTACGGTTGCAAGCAGCGTGACGGTGGTAACGATGAGTAGGCGCATGCGGGTCTCCGGTTTCGGGAAGAGGGCGCGGACGGGCCAAGGCATATGGGGGCAAGAAGCCCGTCCGCTTTCGGCGCGGCGGGCGCCGAAATGGAATGGTGCGGCGGTCGCCAGCGGCTTCAGCCGTGCGACAGGCGTGGTACGCGTGCGGCTTCAAGCTGTTCGGGTGTCAGCGCCGCGCGCAACGCCGTAATCGCCTGCTTTAAAGCCCCAGCCTTGGTCGCATAATCCGTCAGTACGTCGGCCACTGCCTCCGCGCGGGCAAAGGCTTCTGGTCCCTTGGGATCTTCATCCGCGTCGCCGATGAGATCGAGCATGGCTTCACGCTCAGGCACCAGTGCCAGAAGCGCGGCAGTATAGTTTCGCCAGGCATCCTTCTGGTCGGTACGGATGCCGATGGCAGTTTCCTGTGTAGCCAGCATGCCCGCCAACCGGAAGCGGATGAGCTTGCCGCTATAGTGGCGGCGAACTGCGTCCAGCCGAGCGCCGAAATCATGCCCGGTCAGGTCATCGTGCGCGGACCAGTCACCGGCAGCCCTATTCATCGGGGCCGGCTCAATGGTTGCGGCATCCTGCGCGCCAGCGACTGATGGCAGGCTGGCGGTTGAAATCATGCCGGTGGCAATGGAAACGATAATCCGATTTTTCACTGCGTCCTCCTGTGTTCCTGATGATGACAGGGTGGGGCCCGCAGTTTTCGCCGGAATGTACCGGCTGTTTGAAAATGTAGCGTTTTGTTGCCGCCTCAGGTGGACGTGAAGCGGGGCAGGACCAAGTCCACCAGACCGCCCTGCTGGCCATTTCCAAGCCGGATCGAGCCGCCCTGCGCCTCGATCAGCGTGCGGGCAACGGCAAGCCCCAGCCCCGCGCCACCGGTCCCGCGGGCGCGGGAGGGCTCGGCACGTACGAAGGGCTCCAGCAGCAGTTCGCCATCCCGTACCGAAAAGCCCGGCCCCTCATCGGCAATCAGCACGTGCAGCGTGCGGCTGTCCACCATGAGGGAAACGCGTGCGCTGCGGCCGTATTTCACAGCATTGTCGACGATATTGCCGATGACGCGCCGCAGTGCCAGACGATCGCCGATCATCCAGGCTTCTCTGTCTAAGGCGAAGGGCTCCAGCACCACCGGCTGGCCGGCCCGGCGGAAATCGGCCACTTCGCCGCGCAGGAATTCGGCGAGATCCAGCATTTCCTCTTCCAGCGCTCCAACCCCGGCGCGGGAAGTCAGAAGCGCATTGTCGAGCAGGTCGATCATGTCGGTGATATCGGCAGTGGCGCGCTCGCGCTCGGCCGCATCGGGCAACCGCTCGAGCCGAAGCCGCAGGCGGGTGGCGAAGCTGCGCACATCGTGCTGGATGCCGCCGATCAGCGCCATGCGTGAGCGGGTCATGATGCGAAGGCGGCTTTGCAGACGTTCAAAGGCGCGCATCAGCGCCCGGATTTCCGGTGTGGTGGCGCGGATCGCGGGCAGGGGAACCGGATCACCGGCGGGATCGATGGCATCCACGGCGGCGGCAAGGCGGGTTAGCGGCTGGATTTCCCGGTGCAGCAGAAAGAAAGCGATTGCAGCAAACAGCGTGCCGACGAGGCCGGCCCCCATGCCGGCGGGCAGGCCGTAAAAGGTGACGATGAAAGGGGTGCGCGCTTCGGCAAGAAGCACTTGGCCATCGGTGAGCGCCACCTGGAAGGACAGTGGCCGGGCTGTGCGCTGAAGCAGGCGGGGTCGGGTGATGGTTTCAGGCACGTCCAAAAGCCGGATCGATAAAAGCCGGGCGCCAAGCAACACGTGATAGCTCGCGAAACCGCTTTCATCACGCATCTCGTTTATGTCGGCTGGCAGCGCAGGACCAGGCAGAAGCGATACCGCGAGCATGGAGGATTGCAGCGCACTCAGCACCAGCGGGCGTTGCGCCGGTGCTGTCGCGTCGATCAGGTCGACAATCGCTTTCAACTGTTCGGCGGGCAGGCGGGTCGCCGTGTCCGAAAGATTGTTCGTCCAGTAGAAGAGTGCAATCAGCGCCACCCACAGCGCCAGAAGAACACTTGCGCCGATAGCTATGAAGCGCGCGGCAAGCCCGAAGCCCATCTAGGACACCTGCCGCACGGGCACAGTGAGAAGATAGCCGCCATTGCGGATGGTGTTGATGAGATTGGCACAAGAGCCGAGCCCGTCGAGCTTTTTGCGCAACCGCGACACCAGAATGTCCACGGTTCGGTCGAAGGGATCGGCGCTACGGCCATGGGTCCAGTCGAGGATCTGGTCGCGGGACAGAACCCGGCGCGGGCGCAGGACAAAGCAGGCGAGAAGTTCGAACTCGGCGCTCGTCAGGGGCACCAGTTCGCCATCCTCGCGCGTCAACTGGCGGGCATCGAGATCGGCGATGAAGCGGTCGAAAGCGAAGCGACGGGTGACGGCCTGGGCCGGGCGGGTGGAGGCGCGACGCAGAAGTGCGCGGATGCGGGCCAGAAGTTCCCGCGGCCCGAAGGGTTTGACAACATAGTCGTCGGCGCCGATTTCAAGGCCGACGACCCGGTCTGTCTCATCGCCCTTGGCCGTTAGCATCAGGATGGGGATGTCACCGCTGGCGCGCAGCCTCCGGCAGATCGACAGCCCGTTTTCGCCGGGTAACATCAGATCGAGTACGATCAGGTCGGGCTGGAGGCGCGAAAGCACGCCATCCATCTCGCGCCCGTCCTCGGCCAGTTCCACGGCAAAGCCCTCGCGCCCGAGGAAATCGCCCACCAGCCGACGGATTTCTGCGTCGTCATCCACAACAAGAATGGTCTTCACGTCCTGTTCCATGGGCGCAGGACGCCACTTCGCGCATGGAAAATCAACCGAAAAACGGAGGCTTTTACAAAACGACACAAAGCGGAAATCACTTTCAACATCATGACATTACCGGTTCAAGTCTCAGCAAACATCGCGTTGCAGTCTGGCGACGCTGGTAGCGAAGAAAGCGCCGGCAGACAATTTGATCGAGGATCATGATGATGACCAAGACTTTCAGCTTCGCCTTTATGACCGGCATTTTCGCTCTGGCACTCGTGGCCGATGCCAACGCCTTTTCGCGGAACGGCTCAGTCACCGGCCCCTATGGTCGCACGGGCAGCGTTTCCGCCAGCGGCGGCTGTAGCGACGGAACGTGCTCGCGCACAGTCAAGCGCACCGGGCCCTATGGCGGAAGCGTCTCTCGTTCGGGGTCGGCCAGTTGCAGTTCGGGCGCCTGCTCGGGCACGCGCACCACGACCGGTCCAAACGGCGGCGTCATCGTTCGAAACGGCAGCATCTCACGATGATGCCCTGACGTCCGGCGGGACACTTGCCCAAGCCCCACCCGCCGGGCGTCTCCTCGCAGCCAGGAACAGATGCCGTGCCCGTATCGCCGTTGCATGACAGGCCAGATGACATGATAGAAGCGCAGGCAAAGCCGAGCGTGAATGCCAGGGCAGAAGCCCCGCCCGTCGTTCCCTCTGCGCTCAGGCCGACACGACCCGTTCTTCATCGCCCGCCATCGCGCCAGCAGCGCTTCGACAAGACCGCTCTGATAGGGATCGCCGTCGCCCTTGTGGTCTGCGCTGTGCTGCTTGGCCTGCGCTACGCCGTGCCCCGGACCATGGACCTCCACCGGGTCGTTCCGGCCCGCTTCCAGCCGGAATTGTCAGGCCCCGGCGTTTTGGATGCGACGATCCGGGCCAATGTCGGCTCCAGCCTTCAGGGGGTGATCAGTGCACTGCCGGTCGATCGCAATGACGTTGTGAACAAGGGCGACCTGATTGCCGAAATCGGCGCCGCCGACCTCAAGGCCGGGCACGATTCAGCACTTGCTTCCCGTCAGGCCGCCCGCAAGGCAGTTGAGGCAACCGCCGCCGATGTCACGCGGATGCGGGCGACACTCGAAAACGCCCGCCAGACCCTTGCCCGGCAGGGCGAATTGCTGCGCTCCGGCGTCGGTACGCAATCCGCCCATGAGGGCGCACAGACGACAGTGCGCCAGGCAGAGGCGGATCTGGCCAAGGCAAGTTCAGCACTTTTGCAGGCCGAGGCACAGGATGCGGCGGCTGTGGCAAATGTCGCCGCAAGCCAGGCCTTGCTCGACAAGTCGGTCATTCGCGCGCCCATCGACGGTGTCGTCGTTTCCCGATCGCTCAATCCGGGCGATGTAGCCTCACCATCCAGCGTCATCGTCACCATCGTTGATCCCTCCAGCATCGTTTTGTCGGCCCGTTTCGATGAAAGCGTGATTGCCCGTCTTGAGCCGGGGCAGACCGCGACGATCCGTTTCGGCGGCAATGGCGAGGCGCTCTATCGCGGCACGGTGCGCCGCATCGCCCGGGAGGTCGATCAGGAAACGCGCGAGTTTACAGTCGATATTGCCCCGGTGCGCCTGCCGCCCAACTGGGCACTCGGCCAGCGCGGTACCGTCGTCATCGATCTCGGGGACGTGCAGGATGTTCTGGCCGTGCCGGCTGCCAGTATCGCACGGCGTGATGGGCATGCCGGTGTCTGGGTTGAAAGCGATGGGCGTGCTGTCTGGCGACCCGTCGATCTCGGCCGCATCGGTGGCGCCGATGTAGAAGTGCTGCGTGGCCTTGCCGCCGGCGATACCATTCTGGTTTCGCCGGAGAGGGCCTTCACCGGAATGAAGATCACCAGCCGGGAGGGTGCTTCGTGAACCTTGGCCTCAAGGATGTTCGCCATAATCTCGGGCGCTTTACCATGACAGCGGCGGGTGTGGCCTTTCTGGTCACGGCCTCCATCGGCATGATCGGTCTTTATCGCGGTATCGTGGCCGATGCCCTGCTGGTAATCGAACGGATCGGTGCCGATCTCTGGGTTGTGCAGGGTGGGCGGTCCGGTCCGTTTTCGGAAAGTTCGGCCATCGCCTCCGGCATGGACAGGCGGGTGGCGGGCGTGGCGGGCGTGGCCATTGTTCGGCGTTTCGTGCAGATCAGCCAGCAGTTCGAGCATGCGGGGCAGAGCCGCCGGGCCTCGCTCACGGGGCTTGATTACCCGCTCGACAACGGCGCCTGGGTGCCGCTCGTGGCGGGACGGCATCTGAAAAGCGGTCATTTTGAAGCGATTGCGGATAAAAGCATAGGCCTTGCACTTGGTGAGCGGGTACGGCTTGGGTTGGACGATTTCACCATTGTCGGCCTGACGACCGGCATGGTCGACATGAGCGGCGATGGACTTTTGTTCGTCACTGTCAACGATGCTGCCTCCATTGCACAGCGGCGCACCAGCGAGGAGGTTCTGCTGGCCCGCAGCGCGGCCGGTCGCTCCAACCAGGGCAGCCTCTCCAGCAGTTCTGTCGCGCAAGACAGCAAGATCGCTGCCGCTCTCGTCACACTTCATCCTGCCGCAGACGTGGTAACGGTGCGTCGCGCCATCATGGCCTGGGGCGATGCGAATGTGCTGAGCCGTGCGGAACAGCAAAGCCTGCTCCTTGACCAGCGTCTCTGGCGACTGCGTATTCAGATCCTTGCCTTCACGGCGGTCCTGCTGGTCGTCATGGCCATCGTCATCTCGCTTATCATCTACATGCTAACGATGGAAAAGCGTCACCAGATCGCCATGCTCAAACTCATCGGCGCGCGAAACCGCGTCATTGTGCTCATGATTGCGGAACAGGCCTACCTCATCGGGGCAGGTGGGTTGGCGCTGGGGCTCGTTCTTGCCAACATCATCTTTCCCTATTTTCCGCGCCGCGTGGTCATCGATCCCGCCGATATAGCCCTGCTCGGCGTGGCGATGGCACTGATCTGCGGCTTTGCCAGCCTTCTCGGCATTTCGCGGGCGCTGAAGGTGCGCGCGCAGGAGGTGCTGTCGTGAGGGCGGGACCCGTTCTCAGCGTGCGCGATGCCAGTCGCCATTATATCAGCGGCGACAGCGTGGTGCGGGCCCTCGATGGTGTTTCCTTCGACATAAATCCCGGCGAAGTGGTGGGCATTCTCGGACCGAGTGGTTCGGGCAAAAGCACGCTTCTTCTGATCGCCGGCCTTCTGGAACCGCCAACGGCGGGCGAGGTCTTCATTCGTGGTCGCTGCGTGTCGTCCGTCGGCGCCGATCTCGACAGCCTGCGCGATTTTCGCCGAGACAATATCGGCTTTGTCTTCCAGAAGGCCAATCTCATTCCCTTTCTCAGTGCGGTTGAGAATGTGGCGCTGGCGCTGGAAATCGACGATGTGCCGTCCCGCCCGGCCCGCGCCTATGCCGAACATCTGCTCGAAAGTGTCGATCTGACCCACCGGATCGACAATCTGCCGACGCGCCTTTCCGGCGGTGAACAGCAGCGCGTGGCGGTGGCACGCGCCTTGGCCAATGATCCCGCGCTCATCCTCGCCGACGAGCCGACGGCTGCGCTCGACAGCGTTCGGGGCCGGCAGGTGATCGGGCTCTTTCGTCAGATTGCCGATACGCGGCAGGCGGCGGTGGCGGTTGTGACGCACGATCCGCGTGTTCTCGATCTTTTCGATCGCACAATGGAACTGCGGGATGGGCGTATCGTGGCCGAAACGCCGCTTTCGACGGACGGAAACAAGTCGCTACAAAATGCTACGGCTGCGCAAGATCACAGCCAATGAACCCTTCCATCCTCATTCGCATGTTCACCGCCCAAAGGGGCGGCAAGCTGATGGAGGTTTTAATGTTCAAGTTGATTTTGGGACGATCGTCCTTGAAGCGGGGAATGCGTAGCGCGCTGACCGCATTTGCACTCCTTGTGGCTGGCGCATCTTTTGCGTCGGCGGCCACTGTTGCGATTGCAACCGGAAACGTCAATCTGCGGGCTGGCCCATCGACCGCCTATCCCGTGGTGACGGTCGTGCCAGTCGGCGCGCGCATCACCACCCATGGCTGCCTCGCCGGCTATAGCTGGTGCGACATCGCGTTCGGAACCTATCGCGGTTGGGTGGCGGCCTCCTACATTCAGGTGGCCTACAAGGGTGGACCGGTGGTGCTGACGCCCGCCATTGCACCCGCTGTCGGGGTTGCGGTCGTTGCTTATAATCGCGCCTATTGGGACGCCTACTACCCCGCCTACCCCTGGTATGGCGCCTGGGGGCGCTATTACCAGCCATACGCTGTGGCACCGCCACACGTCACCTCGCATGACCGTTCGCTCACCTGCGCGGATGGGCGCTGCACCGGAACACGGTCTACGACCGGGTTCTATGGCGGTTCCACCAGCCAGACACGCAGTTGCGCGGACGGAACATGCTCGGCGACCCGACAGACAGTCGGCTCCAATGGCAACTCGGCCTCTCGGGTTCGCACCTGCAGTGCCAACGATCATTCATGCAGCGTGACGCGGACAGGGTCGCGTGGCGGCGCGGCGACCGGCACGCGCTTCTTCAATCGCTGAGCGAAGCGGAGGTGAACATGCGCCTGAATCTGGCGATCGGCTTCGCGCTTGTTCTCGTCGCGTTCATCCTTCTCTCCGTTGCGCCCCTTCCGGCGGCGCATGAGGGGAGAAGTCCGGTTTCAGCATCGCCACCCGGTGCGGATCGACCCGTTGCCGAAATCTGCCTTCCGGACGCCGCAAGCGATGCCTGTGCGGCGCTTTTCCTTGATGAGGACGGCTATGAGCTCTGCCTGCATGATGGCGCAAGCGGCCGGGTGAGATGCCTGAACGAGTTTCGCGATGCCGACCGCGAGACCGGGCCTCCAACCGACAGTCTGCCCACCCTGCGAACCATTGCCGTGTAAACCTGGAGTCGCCAATGCGTGTTTTTGTTTCCCCCATCGTTCTTGCTTCGGCACTTCTCGTGCTGGCCGGTTGTGGCGCGCGGGTCATTCAGACCGCAGATCCTACGGTCTCCGGTTTACGCACCCGGTTGGTGATCGTGGAATCGAAAAGTGTCGTTCCCCCGGATGATCCAGCGCAGCTGGTCAGCATTGCCGCTGCTGCTGATCTCGAAAAGCGGGTGATTGCCGAGCTTGGCAAGCGTGGCGTCGCCGCGTTGTCAGTGACAAGCGCTAAGGCACAACGGCAGTTCGGTGCAGCGGAAACGGCGCTGCTGGCACTTTCCATCACTCGGGCGGGCGAGGGCAGTGCCGCCAAACGCCTTCTCGTCGGCTTCGGGTATGGCAAGTCGCATCTCGAGGTGGAGGCACGGCTTCTGGCACCCTCACACATGGACGAGCAAGTGCTGGCCAGTTTCCGTACGAAGGCGGGCAGCGGTTACAAGCCCGGCGTTCTCATGCCGCTTGGCGTCGGCGCTGCTGCGGGCGGTTATGTGTTGGCCACAAGCGGTCTTAACCTGGCGACGGGCCTGACGCGGACACCCGACCGTGATCTTGGGGCCACCGCCCGCGCTATTGCCAAGACCGTGGCGGGACGCTTGCAGGCCAAATGAAAACAGAACCCTTGAACCGCCTCAATATCCTTAGACACTCTTGGTGAACAGGGCTGTGCGAAAGTCTGCCAAGGCAGAAGCAGGGTTGTCGCGCGGCACGGGGTAGCGTAAAGCCTCAAAGTAGCCGCGCCGCCCGCCCACTGTGCCGGGTCGCACTGTTGTAGTAGCTCGGCGCCTGTTGAACAGATCGATGCCGCGACGGTTCCATCGCCTCGAGCAGATGACGATTCCCCGATTAGCGGCCTCCGTCAGATATCCTGACCGCATTTATCAGGCAATTGGCAGGAATGGCCACTTGAGCATCGATACCTTCACCAGCAACTGCACCGGCCTGGTGACGGATACCGCTGATCGGCTTATCTATGAAAAGGATACCGGCGAACTCTATTATGATGCGAATGGGAGTGCGGCTGGTGGCTCTTTGTTGATTGCCATTCTCGATGCCAACCTGTCGTTCACGTATCGGGATTTCGAGGTCATCTGATCCGTCGCATCCCTGGTTACTGCACGTTGACACCAACCAGAGACGCGTCATGGTGCTAGAGCATTTCCAGTCAAATCCGGATCGTATTTGACGCCAGGACAATGCGTTAAAACAAAGAGATAGAGCATTTCCAAAGGAGAAGCATCTACAGATTCTGGGCGAGGCCGAACACATCGCCCTTCGCGTCTGACAGCGGATCGAACCAGCCCCGCCATCGTGGGTGACTATGATAATATCTCCACAGCGCCGGTACTTCACCGCCCTGCGTGTACTTTCTCAGATCGATCGCAAAACCTACCTGTTCCAGCACAACGGCGCACGGGACAGCGTGTCCTCTGGAACCGCAAACTGATCGCCAGCAACCGGAGCCGAGCAGGCAGTGAGGGGTTAGAAAAAGTCAGTTCAGCGGAGGTGAACAACCCATTACCTCACGATTGAGATGGATTGATTAGAGAGGCCTGAACCTAGACTTCGAATGCAGCCTTTGGCATTTCAGCAATCAGCGTCCGAGCCGCCGCCTCGGTTGTCATGCCGCCTTTCTGCTTCCATCGCTCATACACAGTGCCGCGTATTTCTTTGTATACAAAAACGATTGGATCAATAGAATTTCGGACCTCGTAGGTGAAACCATCAATGACGCCTGACGATTGAAGCGGGCCATATTCGGAAGCAACGGACACGGTTTGTCTCCTTTTCGTGCTTCAGTGAAATGCATTAGGCATTATGTACGCTGCGACACGAACTTCAGAAATTAACGTGGCCTCATCCGGCACCCTTGTGACCCCGGGCGATCGTAATCGAACGCAGTTCATTCTTCACTCGAATCCGTAGTTTCACGTCAACACGCCGTATAAAACCGATCGCGTCAAGCCTGACATACACGTTAATTTGCGGGATATCAGGCTGCTATTAACCCCGTCGCTTATCCTGCCTTGCGTGGGCGAAATCGCCTTTTGCTCAAAGGATAGACAGGCGCACAAGAAGTGCCCACGTGAATGCGTATTATTGGGCAGTGCTGTGATGGCCGCCAGCCAAATCGGCGCGATCTACGATTGGCATGAAAATTGCAAAACATTCGTCAATAGCTATGCCCAACGGTGGGCACTTTCATCGCAAAGCCGCGGACTCGATTTCGTACCCCTTCACATGGGTGCGTTGTCATGTCTGCGGCTTTTTTCGTCTCAACTGCTGTCAGGAACATGAACATGCTAAACGAGGAAGGGCACTCTCTTGGGGAACTGGCACTGGCCGAAGACCATGCGGACTTCGTATTCGAACTGAACCCGGCGGATTTCTATCCGCCGCCGCTGAAAATTTGCCAACCTATCCATCGGCAGGCTCTTTGATGCGCGAGCAGGTTCGAAGCGTTTGCCCCTATTGCGGCGTGGGTTGCGGTGTCACCCTGGATGTTGAAGAGGGACGTATTGTCGGTCTTTCCGGGGATCGGGCGCATCCGGCCAATCGAGGTCGGCTTTGCACGAAAGGCAAGACGGCGCATCTGGCGATTGCTGCAACAGGCCGACTTGAGGTTGCCCGGCGACGGTCGCACCGGGACGGTCCACTGGACTCGGTGGGAATGGATGCAGCCATAGCGGAAACCGGTCAAAGATTGCGTGCCACGATGGATGAATATGGGGCGGATGCCGTGGCGCTCTACGTCTCAGGTCAGATGTCCATAGAAGCGCAATACTTGTCGAACAAGCTCGCTAAGGGCTACCTGCGGACCAAACATATCGAGTCCAATTCGCGCCTCTGCATGGCCAGTGCTGGCACCGGATACAAGCTTTCGCTGGGTGCGGATGCGCCTCCGGGTTCCTATGACGACTTCGACCAGACCGATCTATTCTTCGTGATCGGCTCGAACATGGCAGATTGCCATCCCATTCTGTTTTTGCGGATGATGGATCGGATCAAGGATGGCGCCAAGCTCATCGTTGTCGATCCGCGGCGTACGGCAACGGCGGAAAAAGCGGACCTCTTTCTAGCGCCGAAACCCGGCAGTGACCTCGCATTGCTCAACGGCGTCCTTCACCTGATCGTTGAAATGGGTGGTGCTGACCTGCCATTTATCCAGCGGTTTACCAGCGGATGGGAGGTGATGCCGACGTTCTTGAAGGATTACACGCCTGAAAGAGTGTCTGCATTGACAGGCCTGGGCGTGACTGAAATCCGAACGGTTGCGGAGATGATTATCGCCGCACGTTCATTCGTCACGCTCTGGACCATGGGGCTGAACCAGTCCGTTCAGGGCACTTTCAACACCAATGCGATTTGCAACCTTCATCTGGCCACGGGCAAGATCAGCCGGCCCGGCAGTGGCCCCTTTTCGCTTACCGGACAGCCGAACGCCATGGGTGGCCGGGAAATGGGCTATATGGGGCCCGGCCTTCCTGGCCAGCGATCAGCGCTGGTCCAGGCGGATCGCGCCTTTTGCGAGGAAAGATGGCGACTGCCCCCCGGGACGATCCGGGCGGAGGCCGGCCTCGGCACAATCGGCATGTTTGACGCCATGCGCGAAGGGCACATCAAGGCGCTCTGGGTGATCTGCACCAACCCGGTTGCGAGCGTTGCCGGCCGTAACAGGGTCAGTGAGGCTTTGCGGACCGCCGAATTGGTCGTGACACAAGATATTTTCGAGGACACTGAAACCAACGCCTATGCCGACATTATCCTGCCGGGCGCCACCAGCTTCGAAGCGGACGGGGTTATGGTCAATTCCGAACGTTCCATGGCGTTGACACGCGGCGCAACACCGCCTCCGGGCGAGGCTTTACCCGACTGGGCCATTATTGCTCGGGTGGCCTCTGCGATGGGGTTCGAGGATGGCTTCTCCTACACAAGTGCAGAGGAAATCTTCGAAGAAATCAGGCAATTCAGTAATGCGCAGACGGGCTATGACCTGGGCGGCGTGAGCCACGAGCGACTGCGCGAAGGTCCGATCCAGTGGCCTGCGGCGAAAGGCGGGCCCGCCCGCAATCCCGTTCGCTATGTTGCATCTGACGGCGAATATCGTTTTGCGACGCCCGACGGAAAGGCAAAGTTCTGGCCGCGACCGCATGCCGGCCCCGCCGAACGGCCCGATGAGGAGTTTCCTTTCATTCTCAATACGGGTCGACTGCAACACCAGTGGCACACCATGACCAAGACCGGCCGGGTCGCAACCTTGAACAAGCTGAATCCCAGCCCCTTCGTCGAGGTCAATCCGCGCGACGCCGGGCGTCTCAACATCAAGGATGGGGATCGCGTCGAGATCGTCTCCAGACATGGTCGGGCGGTGTTGCCGGCCAGCCTTACGGATCGGATTTTGGAGGGGTGTCTATTTGCCCCGTTCCACTGGAGCGAAATGTTTGGTCCGGACATTGCCGTGAACGCGGTTACGAGCAGCGCAACCGATGCGCTGTCCCTGCAACCCGAATTCAAGGTCAGCGCCGTTTCTCTTCAAAAATGTGATCCACAGTCCGCCGAAGCCCTGACGGAGGCCCCGATGATTGAGCATTCCTTTGCCGCGTTGAAGCCGGAACTCGCCAGCATTGCGGCGGCGCTGGGTGTTTCGGCACCTCCGCTTGCGCTCGATGACAGGGCAAGGCAGTGGTTGGCGGGTTTCGTGCTGGGATTGAACGCCCGCACCGAAACGGCCTTTGACCGGCCCATCTTGCCGACCGATGCGCCGTTATCCGAGCCGGCGCGCCTTCTCGTCGAAGGCATGCTTGCCGGACTTTATGGCCGCCATGAAGAGCGCGTGCCGGTCAGTGCGCCGACGGGCAGAGCGCTATCGGTTCTCTTCGCTTCGCAGACGGGAACGGCTGAGGCTATGGCGGAAGCCTTTGCCCGGAAATTGGTCACGGCGGGCATGAACGCTCAGTGTCGCTCGCTTGATATGGTCACGCCCTCAAGCCTTTCGGGCGACCTGCTCATCTTCGCCAGCACCTTTGGCGACGGCGATCCGCCGGATCATGCCGCCGGCTTCTGGGATGACCTGAACGCCGCCGATGCAACACCTCTGGAGAGCGTGCGCTATGCCGTCATTGCCTTTGGCGACAGCACCTACGGCCAGTTTTGTGGCTTTGGTGCGAAGCTGGATGCACGGCTTGCCGCCCTTGGGGCCGAGCGCCTTGGCGCGCGAGCCGACTGCGATGTTGGCGAGGAGGAAAAAGCAGCGCAGGCCGCCGAGGCTTTCATGGTCGCAATCGGCGACGGAAAGCCGGATGCGACCTCCGCACCGGCTGCAATGGCCGGGCGGGGAGCAGCCAAAAGCAAGTTTTCCGACGGTCATCTGATCGTCAACCGGCTGCTCTCAGCCTCCGGTTCTGGCAAGGAAGTTCGCCAGTTCGGTTTCGAGATAGGGCCCGATCTCATCTATGAGGCCGGTGATGCGCTTGGTGTGCTTCCCGAAAACTGTCCTGATCTCGTGAATGAAATTCTGGCGACGCTAGGGGCCGACGCTGAAGCAGGCGTTAACGTAAAAGGCGAGGGTTCCTTGCCCGCGCACGAAGCGCTGCTCCGGCATTGCGAAATCGCCCGCCCGGCACCGGACTTCCTGGCGTGGTGGGCGGAGACTTCCGGGAGTGCCGACCTGAAGGCACTTGTTTCAGGCGATCGGGCCGCATTGGACCGCTGGCTCTGGGGACGGCAGATCGTCGATCTGTTGGTGGCTTTTCCGGGAAAAGCGGATATCCGGGATTTCTGCGCCCGGCTTCGCAAGCTTCAACCGCGCCTTTATTCCATCGCTTCCAGCCCGAAAGCGGTGCCGGGGCGTGTCGATCTCACGGTTTCCGTTCTGCGGCACGCTCATCATGGCGCGACACGCAAGGGGGTGGCTTCTGCCTATCTGGCTGATCGTGCCGAGGGCGGCCCGGTGAAACTGTTCATCCAGCGGCAGGCTCATTTCCGTCCGCCAGCCGATAGCAAGGCTCCGGCGATCATGGTCGGGCCCGGCACGGGCATCGCCCCATTCCGTGCCTTCCTTCAGGAGCGGGAAGCCATCGGTGCAACGGGACGGAACTGGCTCTTTTTCGGTGAGCAGCACCGTGAAACCGACTTCTATTACTGCAAAGAGATCGAAGGCTGGCAGAAGAGTGGCCTTCTGACCCGGCTCGATACGGCTTTCTCACGCGATCAGGCCGAAAAGGTCTACGTGCAGCACCGCATGATGGCGCAGGGTGCGGAACTCTGGTCCTGGCTACAGGAAGGCGCGCATATCTATGTCTGTGGCGACGCGAGCCGGATGGCGAAGGATGTCAATGACGCGCTGCTATCGATCATCACGGATCATGGTGGCTTGTCCCGGGATCAGGCTGTGGCGTTTCTGAAGAAGCTCGCCGGTGATAACCGTTATGCGCGTGATGTGTATTGACGCATAGTCATTGGAAGGGTCTTTTACTGCACCATGAAAAACAGTGACCTGACAATTCTCGTTATCGATGAGAACGCCATCCGGGCCTCCGTCATCGAGGACGGACTGAGGCAGGCGGGGCACGACAATGTCACTGTCGTGCACGAACTGCTGGGCGTTGCGCGGATCATCGAACGGCTCGCGCCCGATGTCATCGTCATCGATATCGAAAACCCCAATCGCGACATGCTTGAAAGTCTTTTCCTCCTGTCACGCTCGGTCAAGCGCCCGATTGCCATGTTTGTCGATCGCTCGGATGCCGATTCCATTCAGGCGGCTGTCGAGGCCGGCGTTTCGGCCTATGTGGTGGATGGCTTGAGGAAGGAGCGTATCAAGCCCATCCTCGATATGGCCATTTCCCGTTTCAATGCTTTCTCTCGCATGGCTCGCGAGCTGGAAGAGGCCAAAAGCCAGCTTGAAAACCGGAAGGTCATCGATCGCGCCAAGTCTATCCTGATGAAGTCGCGCGGGCTGGATGAAGAAACGGCCTACGGGCTGCTGCGCCGCACCGCGATGGACCAGAACCGCAAGATCGTCGAAATTGCCCAAAGCCTGGTCATGACCGCCGGATTGTTGGAGAAGTGATGATGCAGGATATTTCCATCGGGTTCGTACCGCTTCTCGACAGCGCCGTTCTGCTGGCGGCGCAAGAAAAGGGGTTTTTCGCGGCGGAGGGGCTTTCGGTCAAGCTGACGCGGGAGACGTCCTGGAGCGCCATCCGCGACAGGCTGGCGGTCGGGCATTTGCAGGCGGCCCATGTTCTGGGCCCTATGCCGATTGCCGCCAATCTCGGACTGTTTCCGCTCTCGCCGTCACTTGTTGCGCCGTTTGCACTTGGTCTTGGCGGCAACGCCATTGCTGTCTCCAACGCGCTGGGCGCGGCCATGGAAGAGGCCGGTGATAACCGCGATCTCGACCCCGCCCGTGCCGGGCAGGCATTGAAAGCCGTTGTCGAAGCGCGCCGCGCCGCCGGTCTTCCCCGGCTGCGCTTTGGCGTCGTCTATATCTTTTCCGGGCACAATCTCGAACTGCGTTATTGGCTCGCCGCCAACGGGATCGATCCGGATGCGGATGTCGATATCGTGGTGCTGCCGCCGCCTTTTATGCCTGACGCGCTGATGACCGGCCGGATTGATGGGTATTGCGCAGGAGAACCCTGGAACACCATGGCAGCCCGAAGCGGCGCCGGGCGTGTCGTCACCGTCAAGTCGCGCATCTGGCGGTCCAGCCCGGAAAAGGTTCTCGCAATCGCTGCGACCCTCTGCGAAGAGCAGCCCGATCTGATCGATGCCCTGATCCGCGGTCTTTACAAGGCGGCTGTCTGGTGTGGCGCACGGGATAATCATGCGGAACTCGCCGCTATTCTCGCCACACCAGATCATTTGGGGGTCGATGCTTCCCTTCTGAAGCCGGTTCTCGACGGTGCGATTGCCATTGCCGCCACAGAAGAGGTTCAGGTGGAGGATTTCTTTCTTCCTTGCGAGAAAGCGGCGACCTTCCCTTGGCAAAGTCATGCCTTGTGGTTTTACAGCCAGATGGTCCGGTGGGGGCTTTGCAGCCACTCGCCGCGCAATGCGGGCATCGCCGCCAACAGCTACCGACCCGACATCTACCGCCGGGCTCTCAAGCCGCTGAATGCAGCTCTGCCTGGTGCGAGCCTCAAGGTGGAAGGCGCGTTGCTTGTTCCAACGCCGGTCGGGGCGAGTGCTGCCGGTTTGATCCTCGGACCAGACGGATTCTTCGATGGAAGGATCTTCGATCCCGACCGGATTGGCGATTATATTCGCGAACAGATGTCCTGATCCAGTGACGCTGCCTTAATCGTGTGCGCGCGCCCAATGTTGGGCGCGTAAAAAATGGACGTTCGCATAAATTATGCGCAATATATTGTTTTTGTAGCGATTTTTGATCTGCATCTCTCTTTTTTGCTTGCAGATAACGCCCATTTCTGGTTATCTCAACTTCAGATTTGAAGTGTCCAAAGAAGGGCACTTGGCAGCGCCGCCAACGAATTCGACCGATATGTGGTTTGAAATTCGTCGGGCGGCTTTTTTGTTTTTCCCCATCGCTATCGACAAACCAGGAGGACGCTGTGCGCCATTTCCTTTGCAATGCGACTATTCTCTGTTCCGCCATGCTGTTCGCCACGCCATCGCTTGCTGAGACGCTGGCGCCGGAAAAGGACGAGCTGAAACTGGGCTTCATCAAGCTCACCGACATGGCGCCGCTGGCCATTGCCAAGGAAAAGGGCTTCTTCGAGGATGAGGGCCTGTTCGTGACGTTGGAACCCCAGGCGAACTGGAAAGTTCTGCTCGATCGGGTGATCACGGGTGAACTCGACGGCGCGCACATGCTGGCTGGTCAGCCGATTGCCGCCACCATCGGCTTCGGTACGAAGGCCGAAATCGTGACGCCGTTCTCGATGGATCTGAACGGCAACGCCATCACCGTTTCCAACGCTGTTTGGAACGAAATGAAGAAGAACATCCCGGCCGGTGCCGATGGCAAGCCGGCGCATCCGGTCAAGGCGGACGCCCTGAAGCCCGTCATCGATCGCTACAAGGCCGAAGGCAAGCCGTTCAATCTCGGCATGGTTTTCCCCGTTTCCACGCATAATTATGAGCTGCGCTACTGGCTGGCGTCCGGCGGTATCAATCCGGGCTATTACTCCCCGGCTGATGTGTCCGGCCAGGTGAAGGGCGATGTGCTGATCTCGGTCACGCCGCCGCCGCAGATGCCGTCAACGCTCGAATCCGGCACGATCCTTGGCTACTCCGTTGGCGAACCGTGGAACCAGGCGGCTGTCTTCAAGGGTATCGGCGTGCCCGTTGTGACCGACTACGACATCTGGAAGAACAACCCGGAAAAGGTCTTCGGCCTGACCAAGGAATTTAGCGAGAAGAACCCGCAGACGACGCTGGCGCTGACCAAGGCGCTGATCCGCGCCGCCGAATGGCTCGACGAGAATAACAATGCCAACCGCGCCGAAGCCGTGAAGATCCTGTCGAAGCCGGAATATGTCGGCGCCGACGAGAAGGTGATTGCCAACTCGATGACCGGCACCTTCGAATATGAGAAGGGCGACAAGCGCGCTGCGCCCGATTTCAACGTGTTCTTCCGCTATAACGCGACCTATCCCTTCTACTCCGATGCCGTCTGGTATCTGACGCAGATGCGCCGCTGGGGGCAGATCCCGGAAGCCAAGGATGACGCCTGGTATGCCAAGACCGCTGCCTCGGTCTACAAGCCCGACATCTATCTCAAGGCTGCTGAGATGCTGGTGTCCGAAGGTAAGGCCAAGAAGGAAGATTTCCCCTTCGGGTCCGACGGTTACAAGCCGGCCACGAGCGACTTCATCGACAGCGTTTCCTACGACGGCAAGAAGCCGAACGCCTACATCGACTCCCTCAAGATCGGTCTGAAAGGCAATGCCAAGATCGAGGGTGCTGAGGTTGTCGGCCAATAAGGCCGGCCACCGCCACCGACTGGACCCGTTCGAAGGAGACCGAGAGCCATGACCCTTGCCACAGAAACGTTCGATGCCGATCAAACGGCCCGCCGCGAGCGGCGCATCGCCCGGATCAACCGCGCCGCCAAGTTCCTCGGGCCTCTGGGTCTTGGCTTTCTCGTGCCACTCATGAAGTTGGCCGCGGGCGATACGCCTTCGGAGCAGATCAATGATCTCAAACACGCGCTGATCGTTCCGCTTGTCGGCATCTTCGCGTTCCTTGCGGTCTGGTCGGTGCTTGCGCCCCAGGTGCAGACATCGCTTGGTGCCATTCCCGGTCCGACCGCTGTGTGGCAACAGGCGCAGACGCTGGTGGCGGATCACTTTGCCGAACGCCAGAAGGCAAGCGAGTTCTATGCCCGGCAGGACGAGCGCAACCAGAAACTCGTCGCCGAAGGCAAGGCCGATCAGGTCAAGACCCGGGCCTATACCGGCAAGCCGACCTATCTGGACCAGATCCTGACGTCGCTTCTGACGGTTGGTCTTGGCTTTCTAATCGGTACGATCATCGCCGTGCCGGTGGGTATCGCCAGCGGCCTGTCCAAAACCTTCAATGGCGCAATCAATCCGCTGATCCAGATCTTCAAGCCGGTTTCACCGCTCGCCTGGCTGCCGATCGTGACCATGATCGTCTCGGCGGTCTACATGAACCCGAGCGACATGCTGCCAAAATCGCTGGTCATTTCCGCCGTGACTGTAACGCTCTGTTCGCTGTGGCCGACGATCATCAACACCGCGCTTGGCGTTGCCTCGATTGATCGTGATCTCGTCAATGTCGGCAAGGTGTTGCAGCTTTCAACCGCGACGACCATCCGCAAGCTGGTGTTGCCGTCTGCGCTGCCGCTCATCTTCACGGGCTTGCGTCTTTCGCTGGGCGTGGGCTGGATGGTGTTGATCGCCGCCGAAATGCTGGCCCAGAACCCCGGCCTCGGCAAGTTCGTCTGGGACGAGTTTCAGAACGGATCGGAGGCCTCGCTTGCCCGCATCATGGTCGCCGTCTTCACCATCGGTCTCATCGGTTTCTTCCTCGACCGCGTGATGTTTGCATTGCAATCCGCCTTCACCTTCTCCTCGAACCGCTAAGGGGGACGACATGGCCGCCATTCTCGAACTGTCAGGCGTTTCCAAGGCTTTCGGTGAAGGCAAGAACCGCAACGAAGTCCTTGCCGACGTCAATCTGACCGTCGAGGAAGGCGAGTTCATCGCCATTCTCGGCTTCTCCGGCGCCGGCAAGTCGACGCTGATTTCCATGCTCGCCGGTCTGGCGGACCCGGATGAGGGGGAGATCCTCTTCCGCGGCGAGCGTGTTCGGGGGCCGTCACCGAAGCGCGGTGTTGTTTTCCAGAATTATGCGCTTATGCCCTGGCTTTCGGTGACGGCCAATGTGGCACTTGCCGTCGATGCCGTGCACACGACGAAAAGCCGGGAGGAGCGGACCGCTCTGGTCGGCAAGTATGTCGCCATGGTTGGTCTCGGCCATGCGAAGGATCGCAAGCCGGCGGAACTTTCCGGCGGTATGCGTCAGCGTGTGTCTGTTGCAAGGGCGCTGGCCATGCAGCCCGACCTCTTGCTGCTGGACGAGCCTCTGTCAGCGCTCGACGCCCTGACCCGCGCCAAGCTTCAAGACGAATTTGCGGCTATTTCACAGGAAGAAAAGAAGACGATCATTCTCGTTACGAATGATGTCGATGAAGCGATCCTGCTCGCCGACCGCATCGTTCCGTTGACGCCCGGTCCGCGGGCAACCCTTGGCCCCTCCTTCAAGGTAAGCCTTGCACGTCCCCGCGACCGGGCGGCCATGAACTCGGATGAGGAATTCATCCGCATTCGTGGCGCTGTCACGCAATATTTGATCGATGTCGGAGCAAGCCGCGGCAGTGAAGCCGCGATGCACACGACGCTGCCGAACGTGGTGCCGATTACCCGCAAACCCGGCCCGGAGAAGCTGCCTGCCGTATACGCCGACAAGGCGAAATCCGCTATCGAAAAGGGCTATGTCGAGTTCTCGCAGGTTACGAAGATCTACCCCACGCCCAAGGGACCTTTGACTGTGGTCGACGGCTTCGACCTGAAGATGAAAAAGGGCGAGTTCGTCTCAATCATCGGCCATTCCGGCTGCGGCAAGTCCACTGTGCTTTCCATGGCTGCCGGCCTCAACGCCATTTCCTCAGGCGGTATCATTCTCGACGGTCGCGAAGTGTCGGGTGCCGGTCCGGATCGTGCTGTGGTGTTTCAGGCGCCCTCGCTGATGCCCTGGCTGACCGCCCGCGAAAACGTCGCGCTTGGTGTCGATCGTGTCTATCCCGCCGCGACGCCAGCCGAGCGCCGGGACGTGGTTGAGTACTATCTGGAACGGGTGGGGCTGGGGGATGCCATGCATCGCTACGCCATTGAGCTTTCCAACGGCATGAAGCAGCGCGTCGGTATTGCCCGCGCCTTCGCGCTCTCACCCAAGCTGCTGCTTCTGGATGAGCCCTTCGGCATGCTGGACAGTCTGACCCGCTGGGAGCTTCAGGAGGTGCTGATGGATGTGTGGTCGCGCACCAAGGTGACGGCCATCTGCGTTACCCACGATGTCGATGAAGCGATCCTGCTCGCCGACCGCGTGGTGATGATGTCGAACGGTCCGAAGGCGAGGATCGGCAACATCATGGAAGTGGACCTACCGCGCCCGCGCTCGCGCAAGGCGCTGCTCGATCACCCGGATTACTATGCCTACCGCGAGGAATTGCTTGAATTCCTCGAGGCCTATGAAGGCGGAGCAAACCCGGAAGAAGCGCAACTGGAAGCGATCCGCCTGAAACGCGCCGAACGCATCGCCCGCCAGAAGTCCAACAACCCTATCGCCGCTGCGGAGTAACCCCATGGCCCAGAAACTCGTCATCATCGGTAATGGCATGGCGCCGGGGCGGATGCTGGAGGAACTATTCTCCCGCGCGCCCGGTCTCTATGACGTCACGATCTTCAACGCCGAACCACGCGTCAATTACGACCGCATCATGCTCTCTCCCGTGCTTTCGGGTGAAAAGACCTATGAAAGCATCGTCATCCACGATGACGAATGGTACGCGTTTCATGGCGTCACGCTGCACAAGGGCGCCAGGATCACGGCCATCGACCGCGCTGAAAAAACGGTCAGCGCCGAAAACGGGGTGACGGTTTCCTACGACAAGCTGGTGATCGCCACCGGATCGCATCCGATCATCATTCCCGTGCCCGGCCACGATCTGCCGGAAGTGTTGCCTTACCGCGATCTGGACGATGTCGCGAAGATGCTCGCGATTGCTGAACGCAAGGGCCATGCCGTCGTCATTGGCGGCGGTCTGCTCGGGCTCGAGGCTGCCTATGGACTGAAGCAGCGCGGAATGACCGTGACCGTTCTTCACCTTATGCCGACGATCATGGAACGCCAGCTCGATCCGGCCGCGGCCTATCTGCTGGAAAAGGCACTCGCCGAACGCGGTATCGAGATCATCACCAAGGCCAACACCAGACGTATTCTGGGCGCTGGCCGTGTCGAGGGGGTCGAGCTTGAGGATGGCCGCGTCATCGCCGCCGACATGGTTATCATGGCGGTTGGTATCCGCCCTTCGGCAGGGCTTGCCAAGGATGCGGGCATTGCCGTCAACCGCGGCATCGTTGTCGATGATGGCATGCAGACGTCAGACGCGTCCGTCTACGCGCTTGGTGAATGCGCCGAGCATCGCGGCGTCTGCTATGGTCTCGTGGCGCCGCTCTATGAGAGCGCACGGGTACTCGCGGAACGTTTGTCCGGCGGCGCGGCCGAATATCAGGGTTCGCAGGTCAACACCAAGCTGAAGGTCACCGGCGTCAACCTGTTTTCGGCCGGCGATTTTGCCGAGGGGCCGGACCGCGAAGAGGTGGTCCTGCGCGATGCTTCCCGCGGTATCTACAAGCGCGTTATCCTCAAGGATAACCGTATTGTGGGCGCCGTCCTTTACGGTGAGACCACGGATGGCGCCTGGTATTTCGACATGCTGAAGCGTGGCACGGACGTGTCCGAACTGCGCCATACGCTGATCTATGGCCAAGCCTATCAGGGTGGTACGGCTGCCGATCCGAAGGCCGCTGTCGCAGCTTTGCCCGACGATGCGGAAATCTGCGGCTGCAACGGTGTCTGCAAGAGCAAGATCGTCTCGACCATCAACGAAAAGGGCCTGACGACACTGGATGAGGTCCGGGCGCACACCAAGGCGTCGGCGTCCTGCGGGTCGTGTACAGGGCTCGTTGAGCAACTGATGGCGGTCACCCTTGGCGATGCCTACAATCCTAAAGCCATTACGCCGATTTGCGGCTGCACTGATCTCGGCCACGATGAAGTTCGCCATCTTATCCGCGCCGCGGAATTGAAGACCATTCCCGCCGTCATGCAAGAACTGGAATGGAAGACCTCCTGCGGCTGTGCCAAGTGTCGCCCGGCGTTGAACTATTATCTGGTTTGTGATTGGCCCGGCGAATATGCCGACGATTACCAGTCGCGTTTCGTCAACGAGCGTGTTCACGCCAACATCCAGAAGGACGGCACCTATTCTGTCGTTCCCCGCATGTGGGGTGGCGTCACCTCGTCTATGGAACTGCGCGCCATTGCCGATGTGGTCGACAAGTTCGACATCCCGATGGTCAAATGCACTGGCGGTCAGCGTATCGACATGCTCGGCGTCAAGAAGGAAGACCTGCCTGCCGTCTGGGCCGATCTCGGCAAGGCCGGCTTTGTCTCGGGCCAGGCTTACGCCAAGGGGTTGCGCACGGTGAAAACCTGTGTTGGTTCGGAATGGTGCCGCTTCGGTACGCAGGATTCGACCGGACTTGGCATTCGCATCGAAAAGTTCATGTGGGGCTCATGGACGCCAGCCAAACTGAAGCTTGCCGTGTCCGGCTGTCCGCGCAACTGCGCGGAAGCGACCTGCAAGGATATCGGCGTTATCTGCGTCGATAGCGGTTTCGAGATCCATTTCGCCGGTGCGGCCGGCCTGGACATCAAGGGCACGGAAGTTCTCGGGCTGGTGAAGACCGAGGACGAAGCCATCGAATATATCGCGGCGCTGACCCAGATGTACCGCGAGCAGGGCCGCTATCTCGAACGCATCTACAAGTGGGCGAAGCGTGTAGGCCTCGATGAGATCCGTAACCAGATCATGAACGATACCGACAGGCGCCAGGCCTATTACGACCGCTTCGTCGAAAGCCAGAAATACGCCCAGGTCGATCCGTGGTCGGAACGTGTTTCCGGCAAGGACAAGCATGAATTCAAGCCCATGGCCGTGCTTGGCCAGCAACTTGCTGCGGAATAAGGAGGAACCCATGACGCAGGATTTCGTTGCCATCGGCCATATCGATGACATCCCGGTTCGCGGCGCGCGCTGTCTGCGCACGCCGGTCGGCAAGATCGCCGTATTTCGCACGGCAACCGATGAGGTTTACGCCATCGATGACCATTGCCCGCACAAGGGCGGCCCGTTGTCTGACGGTATCGTGCACGGCAATGCCGTGACCTGTCCGCTCCACAACTGGGTGTTTTCACTGGAAAGCGGTGAAGCGCAGGGAGCGGATGAGGGTAGCGTCCGCACCTACTCGATCCGCAACGACAACGGGGTTTTGTCCATCCTGCTTTCAACTCTCAGCGCAGCGGCGGAATAGGAGAGGGCGATGACGGTGCAGGATCAGCATGGCATGCCGGCGCGCATGGGAAAACTCTCTGTCCTGCCGGTTTTCTTCGGCCTCGAAGGCCAGAGGGTGCTTGTTGTCGGCGGTAGCGAGGCCGCCGCGTGGAAGGCCGAGCTGCTGCTGGCCGCCGGCGCACGGGTCGATCTTGTCGCCGGTGAATTGAGCGACGGCATGGTCTGCCTGCTCGATCATGCGGCCCTTTTCCATGTGGGGCCGGACTGGAAGTCCGGCGATCACAGGATCTATAGAATAGCGGTTGCCGATCTGGAAGATGAGGCGGAGGCTGAGGCCTTTGCCGCCGCGATGAAGCAAGCCGGTGTTCCCGCCAACGTCATCGACAAGCCTGCCTTCTGCGCCTTCCAGTTCGGTTCCATCGTCAATCGCTCGCCCGTCGTTGTCGGCATCTCGACGGATGGCACGGCGCCGATTCTGGGGCAGGCGATCCGACGACGTATAGAGACCCTGCTACCTACTGCACTGGCGGGCTGGGCCGATCTTGCGCGCCGCATACGCGCACGCGTAGGCAAGACGCTTCTGCCCGGCGCGCAACGGCGCGCATTCTGGGAGCACTTCGTTGATCAGGTTTTTTCAAGCCCTGCAGAACCCGAGGAGGGTGCCGAGGACACACTGGCTGGAATTGCGGACAAAGTGGCACTGCAGCCGGTGCAGGGGAGTGTCACGCTGGTCGGCGCAGGTCCCGGTGATCCCGAGCTTTTAACCCTCAAGGCCATGCGGGCGTTGCAATCTGCCGATGTGATCCTGTTCGATGATCTCGTGTCCCAAGACCTGCTCGAAATGGCCCGACGGGAAGCCAAACGCATGCTGGTTGGCAAGCGTGGTGGCCGTGAAAGTTGTCGGCAGGAAGACATCAATGCAATGATGCTCACCTATGCTCGCGCGGGAAAGCGCGTCGTGCGACTCAAGGCCGGGGATCCGTCGGTCTTCGGGCGCGCCGGCGAAGAGATTGCACATCTCGAGCGTGCTGGAATTCCCGTCTCTGTCATTCCAGGCATCACGGCGGCGAGCGCGCTTGCGGCGGGAGCAAACCTCTCGCTTACGCATCGCGACTGTGCCCAGTCCGTCCGCTTCGTGACCGGTCACTCACGCAAGGGGACACTGCCGGATTCGCTGGACTGGCGGGCCATTGCCGATCCCACGGCCTCGACGGTGTTCTATATGGGCGGGCGAACGGCATATGGGATCATGACACACCTGCTTGCCGCGGGGATGCCGGCGGCAACCCCGGTCATCGTGGCAGCGAATGTGAGCCGCAAGGATGAACGCCGCTGGTTTGGTACGCTTGGCGCTTTGCCGCAGGGGGTCGAAAAAATCGGTTACACGGATCCTGTACTGATTGCTGTTGGCCAGGTTTTCATACAAAACCCCAGCGAAGGCGCGCTTTTGGCTTCCAGGGCATAGAAGCGCTGAATCGCCCCGATTGTCGCCGACACTTTTGCTGAACAAGGGCGTGTGCAAGTCTGTCACAGTGGAGGTGGGTTAGCCATGCTTCAGTGTGGCGCAAATCCTCAAAGCAACCGCGCCGCCCGCCCACTGCGCCGAGTCGCACTGTTGTAATAACTCGAGCCTGCTGCACCGAACGATGCCGCGACTGCTCCATTGCCTCGGGCAGGGGGACGCCGCGATTGGCAGCCTCCGTCGTCAGATAGCCCGACCGTAGTCCATGCGCAGAGAACTCCGCTGGCTCCAACCCGGCCATCTCCGCCCGCTGCTTTAGGATCGCGTTGATCGACTGCGGGTCAAGCGCCCGCTGAGAAATCGTGCCCCAGCGCCCGATCCCCCGGAACACGCTACCCTTGTCGATTCTGGCCGCCGCCATCCAGGACTGCAGCGCCTCGACCGGTCGGCCGGTCAAATAGGGGCTCCGCGGGAAACTCTGCAATAATAACCGCTAAGAGATTTTTCGTGTGACGGAAAACAGATGATTTCCGCGTAGCGGTTCGGTGGGTCGAAGCCGACGTGGTGACCAGGTAGTTATTTGCGCGACAAACCCTTTCGGAGTGCGAGGCTAACCGTCTCAATCCAAACCACTTCGCTTTCCCTTAGAGCGTTTCCCGGCCTGAATGAATCTATGGGCTTTGCAAATCAGCGGTGGTCTGATTCAAACTATCTGCCGATGGAGGTCGGCGGATATGTCGAAATTCCTTTCTGTCGATCTGCGCATTCGGGTTCTCGCCGCCGTTTCCGGTGGTGCAACCCATAGGGAAGCTGCCGAACGTTTCGGCGTGAGTGCGGCGAGCGTCAGCCGTTGGCGCAATCTGCAACTGCGTCAGGGTGACGTCCGACCTGGTCCTCTCGGTGGTGATCGGAACTCCCGTAAAACCGAAGCGCATGCGGATGCGATCATGACATGGCTGGGCGAGCATCGGGACGGAACGCTGTTCGAACTCCGCGACTTTCTTTGCGCTCAGGGCATCCTGATCAGCAAGTCGGCGCTGCATCGGTTCCTCGTCCGGCATGGCCAGACACGTAAAAAAAGACTGGCCACGCGATAGAGCAGAACCGTCCCGATCTCCTGGAGCAGCGCCAGCGCTGGTTAGATGATCAACTGGACCTCGATCCCGCCAAGCTTGTCTTCATCGATGAAACCTGGACCGCAACGAACATGGCGCGCACCCATGGGCGGTGCAACAGGGGAGAGCGGCTACGCATGGGCTTTCCTCACGGCCACCGAAAGACCACGACGCTCGTGGCTGGCCTGCGCAACACCGGAATGGTCCGCGCCGCTCGTGATTGACGGGCCGATCAATGGAGAATGGTTCGAGGCCTATGTCGCGCAGGTTCTCGTCCCGACCTTGAAGCCTGGCGACGTTGTCATTCTCGACAATCTTTCCAGTCACAAGCGACCGGCAGCCCGTGAGATGATCAAGGCGGCCGGAGCGCGAATGGTGTTCCTGCCGCCCTACAGCCCGGACTTCAACCCCATCGAAAAGGCATTCTCGAAACTGAAAGCGCTCCTGCGCAAGGCCGCCGAGCGCACTGTATCTGGCCTATGGGACAGGATCGGACAACTCATCGAATTCGTCGAGCCTCAAGAAGCGAGAAACTTCTTCAACTCGTGCGGATATGATCCAATATGAAAGGGAAGCGCTCTAGTGGGCATTTTTGCAGAGTTTCCCACGGAGCCCTGGCTAGAATTGACGAATGATGGATTATGAGTTACGACTGACGAAAATCGAATTTCGTCAGTCGTAACTCATAAGGTAAGCCATGAACCAGATGCCGGAAACCGACGTGGAAGAGGCTCGCCCCGATACCGCCACCCGCATTCTCGATGCGGCCGAGCGGACGTTTCGGCATTACGGCTACAACAAGACGACGGTGGCCGACATCGCCGGTGAACTCGGCATGTCGACGGCCAACATTTACCGCTTCTTTGGCTCCAAGGTAGAAATTCACCAGGCAATCTGCGCGCGCATGCTGGGGATCTGCTACAAGCAGGCCTATGACACGCGCCATAGTTCCGACAGTGCGGAGATGCGGTTGCGCCGCTATATCGAGCAGCAACATCGCTGGACGGTCGAAACCATGCTCGACGAGCACAAGGTGCATGAAATGATCATCGTTGCCATCGAGCGCGACTGGCAGGTGATCGAACGTCACATCGACAGGGTCCAGGACCTGGTCGCCGAGATCATCCGGGAAGGCATCGCAACCGGGGAGTTTGCCGAACAGGACCCGGTTGCAGCCGCAAGATGCTTTGGCGCCGCCACGGTCAGCCTCTGTCACCCGCAAATGGTGGCCCAGTGCATGGCCAAGGAAAACCGTGCAACCACGTCTGAACTGGTCGATTTCGCTATTCGCGCATTGAAAAGATAAGGCGGGCTTCGGTCGTCTGCTTCCATTGAACAGAACCTCTATCGTTATCGAGGATGCGAACATGACTTCGCTGAAGGATTTCCTATTTTCAAAATTCACCGCTCTGGCGCTCGTTTTTGCACTTGGGCTCGGCGTATCCGGGTGCAGTGAGGAAAAGCAGTCAGAGACGAAGGAACTGATCCGTCCGGTGAAGATCGCGCGCATCTCCGCGACATCGCACGAGCAGGCCGCCATCTATTCGGGCATCGTCAAGGCCCGCGTCGAGACCAACCTCGGTTTCCGGGTCGCTGGTAAGATCATTGAGCGCCGGGTCAATGTGGGTGATCGCGTCAAGCCGGGCGACATCCTCGCGAAGATCGATCCGACCGACTACCAGTTGAGGGTTCGAACCGCCGAGGCCAGTCTTGCGGCGGCCGAAACGGCAGTCGCGACCGCCAATCTCGCCAACAAGCGCGCGCAGCAGCTCTTCGACAAGAGCGTAACCGCCAAGTCCCAGGTGGAGCAGGCCCGCCTCAATTACGATCAGGCGATCTCTACGCGTGATGCCGCGATTTCGACGCTCGATCAGGCGAGGAACCAGGTTTCCTACACCGAGCTCAAGTCCGACCGGGAAGGGATCGTCACCGCGATCAGCTCCGACACCGGCGCCGTCGTTGCCGCGGGCACGCCGGTCGCCACCGTTGCCCTCGACAATGAGAAGGAAGTGCAGATCGCGGTTCCGGAAGGCGACATCGCCGACTTCCGTCCCGGCAAGACGATGAAGGCCAGCTTCTGGTCGGATCACACGCTCGCCATCGACGGCAGGGTGCGGGAAGTCTCCGGCAGCGCCGACACGCAATCGCGCACTTTCGCCGTCCGTATCAGCCTGCCCGACAACGCCCAGGTTCTTCTCGGCATGACCGCGACCATCGAGGCCGCAAGGGAAAACACCAGGGGCTATCTGGCTGTCCCGCTTTCGGCCCTTGCTGAAAGGAACGGACAGAAGATCGTCTGGGTGGTCGACCCGCAGACCTCCACAGTCAGCGCGCGCGAAATTCGCGTCGCGGAATTCACCGCCGATGGCGTCAACGTGTCGAGCGGTGTGAAGCCTGATGATCTGGTGGTCGCGGCCGGCACGCAGTTCATGCGTGACGACCTCAAGGTGAAATTGCCCCAGGAAGAAGCCGCTCTTCTGCGCCCCTCGGACGCCGTTCGCTGAACCGGCCGGTTGTAAGGAATATCGCCATGACGAAATCGAGCGAAGAAAAGCGCCCCTTCAACCTGTCGCGATGGGCCATTGGCCACCCCAGTATCGCGCGCTTCCTGTTCGGCCTGATCCTGATCACCGGCGTTCTCGGCCTCACGCGCATGGGACAGAAGGAAGATCCTGATTTCACCTTCCGCGTCATGGTCGTGCAGGCCGTGTGGCCCGGCTCCTCCATTCAGGAAATGCAGGACCAGGTCGTCAACAAGATCGAGCGCAAGCTGCAGGAAACGCCGCATCTGGATTGGGTGAAGTCCTATACCCGCGCCGGCAGCGCGATCATCACCCTGCAGGTGAAGGGCGATACCAACGCCGCCGACGTGGCGGACGCCTTCTATCAGGTGCGCAAGAAGGTCGGCGACATCTCCAGCGAGCTTCCCGAGGGACTGCTCGGCCCCTATTTCAATGATGAATTCGGGGATACCTACATCACTCTGCATTCGATCAGCGGCGAAGGCTTTACCTTCCCGGAACTGAAGAAGATCGCGATCCAGGCGCGCGACATGCTGCTTACCACGCCCGGCGTGGAGAAGGCCGTCATTCTCGGTGACCAGCCGGAAAAGATCTTCATCGACGTTTCCTCGAAGGCGCTTGCCGAGCGCGGGCTGACGCTCCTCGACCTGCAGAACGCCATCAAGGGCCAGAACAACGTCGATGCCGCCGGCACCGTCGATACCGGCGTCCGCTCGGTCAGGATTTCTGTCGAAGGCGACGTGAATCGGGCCGAGGATATCCGCGAACTGCGCCTCAACGCCGGCGGACAGATCACACGTCTCCGAGACATCGCCACCGTTGCGGCCGGGCTTGAAGACCCCTACCAGCGTAAGTTCCGCTTCAATGGCGCGGACAGCCTGCAGGTCGGCGTGGTCATGGCCAAGGGCTTCAAGGTCACCGATGTCGGTGACGCCGTGGAAGCGACCTACAAGCGCTTTGAGGAAAGCCTGCCCTATGGCGTGTCCGTCCAACAGATCTCCAACCAGCCGGAAGTCGTGACGGAAGCCGTCGGCGAATTCATGAAGGCGCTTGTCGAAGCGCTGGCGATCGTGCTCGTGGTCTCGTTCCTCTCCATCGGCTGGCGTTCGGGCCTCGTCATCGCGATCACCATTCCGCTGGTTCTCGCCGCCACTTTCGCCATCATGTACGAACTCGGCATCGATCTTCAGCGCATTTCGCTCGGCGCACTGATCATCGCGCTCGGCCTGCTGGTCGACGATGCGATGATCGTCGTCGAGTTGATGGAACGGAAGCTCGAGGAAGGGCTGGTCAAGATCGAGGCGGCGAGCTTCGCCTATTCGTCGACCGCGTTTCCCATGCTGACGGGAACGCTCATCACCACCGCCGGCTTCATTCCCGTCGGCTTTGCGGCTTCGACCGCCGGTGAATATGTGCGCTCGCTGTTTTATGTCGTCGGCATCGCGCTCGTCACATCCTGGTTGGTCGCGGTCTATTTCACACCGTGGCTCGGCCACATGATCCTGAAGCAGCGCGCCCATGCCGGCGAACATCACGACGTGTTCGACACCCGCTTCTATCGCGGACTGCGCTCGACGGTCGGCTGGGCCGTTCATCACCGCATCATCGTGCTCGCCATGACGCTCGTGACCTTTGTCACCAGCCTGTGGGCCTTCCAGTTCATCCCGCAGAACTTCTTCCCGCAATCGTCGCGTCCCGAAATCCTTGTCGATCTCTGGCTTCCCGAGGGAACCAGCATCAAGGAAGTAGAAACGCAAGCGCGTGCGCTGGAAAGCAAGATCATGGACGATCAGGACAAGAAGTTCGTCGCCACCTATATCGGTGAAGGCGCGCCGCGCTTCTTCCTTCCGCTCGACCAGCAGCTTCGCAATCCCAACTTCGCCCAGATGCTCGTCATGGCCAATGACGAACCGGCCCGCGAAAGACTGATCGTCAAGCTGCGCGGCATTCTGGCGGATGATTTCCCCTCCATCCGCGGCAAGGTCGACCGGCTGTTCCTTGGGCCCCCTACCGGATGGCCCGTGCAGCTGCGCGTCATGGGGCAGGATCGCCAGGAGGTGCGCCGCATCGCCGACGAGGTGAAGGCAAGGTTCGATGCCGATCCGCGGCTGAGCGCCGTGCATGACGACTGGCTGGAACCCGTGGCCGCGATGAAACTCGTCATCGATCAGGATCGCGCCCGTGCGCTTGGCGTAACCTCCCAGCGCATCCGGCAGATGCTGCAGGCGGCAATGAGCGGCGTTCCGCTCGACGACTTCCGCGATGGCGAGGAAACCGTGTCGATCGTGCTGCGTGAGCAGGATGACACACGCTCGCTGCTTTCTGCGGTGAACTCCGTCTACCTGCCGACGGATTTCGGTGGCTTCGTGCCGGTTTCCCAGCTGGCGCGGATCGAGCCGGTGCTGGAACAGGGCATCGAGTGGCGGCGCAACCGCCTGCCAACGATCACGGTGCGGGCCACCTTGCCCGACAACGTGCAGCCAAACGACGTGGTCATGAAAATGTATGCTGACATGAAGGATCTGCGCGACAGCCTGCCCGCCGGCTACAGCATCGAAATCCAAGGGGGCGCCGAGGACGCGGCCGAGAGCCAGGCCTCGATCGCCGCCAAGGCACCTATCATGCTGCTTGTCATCGTCGTGCTCCTGATGGCGCAACTTCAGCATTTCGGCAAGGCCATGCTGGTGCTGGCAACGGGGCCGCTCGGCATCATTGGTGCTGCGGCAGCGCTGTTGATCAGCGGTGCACCGTTCGGCTTCGTCGCCATCCTCGGCGTCATCGCGCTGCTCGGCATCATCATCCGCAACTCGATTATCCTCATCGACCAGATCGATCAGGACATCAAGGCGGGCATGGCGCGGCAGGAAGCAATCATCGGCGCGGCCGTGAGACGTTTCCGCCCGATCACGCTGACGGCGCTGACCGCGGTTCTCGCGCTGATTCCGATCTCCCGCGGGGTCTTCTGGGGACCGCTCGCCTATGCAATGATGGGCGGTATTCTCGTGGCGACCGTGCTGACCATTCTCGTGCTGCCGGCAGCCTATGCCCTGTTCTTTGGACGGGCACCCAAGGCGCATACCGATATGCCCGACAGCATCACTGAAGAGGAAACCATGCCCCACCCGACCGCCATGGCCGCCGAGTCAGCGGACGCAGGCACAGGATCATAGCCGGCGGGATGCATCTCAGGCATCCCGCTGGCTTTCTCGTATTCTATTGAAAATCGAGGATGAAAATGGCAGGCCGCCTCACGCATCCGACAGGCAGCGCGGGCTTGTCTCCGGGGACGCGGAAGCCTTCAGGCTGGCGTCCAGCAATCCGGGAAACCGATGGTCGAGATCGCCCCGCCTCAGGTTCAGCACTCGGCCTCGGCCCCTAGGTTCACGGCGGATCACGCCCGCCTCGCGCAATACCTTCATAAAATGCGATTTCGTCGACTTCGGCAGGGAGAGTGTTGATTATCGGATGAGCTTGATCCAGTTTTTCATTTCGCCGTGATCCATGTTAAACCATAAAAATCTTTTTAAATTCAGATATTTAGGTATTTTTAGATGGGGCGACGCAAAGTGGAAAAACGGGGGTGCGGACGAAAACTTGGACCACCAAGGAGGTAGTTCATGTATTCCTACGCAGATAGGCTTCGAGCGGTTGAGCTCTATATCCGGCTGGGCAAGCGACTTAACGCGACCATTCGCCAGCTGGGGTATCCCACCAAGAATGCGTTGAAAGGCTGGTATAGCGAGTACGTACAGCATCTCGACCTGCGTACTCAGCCGGTAGCGCGAGCGCCAAAATTTTCCGAGGCCCAAAAGCAGGCTGCTCTTGAGCATTACCGCACTCACGATCGTTGCATCTCTTCGACGATGAGGGCGCTTGGCTACCCTGGTCGCGGAACTCTAACCGCATGGGTCAGGGAGGCTTTTCCGGAGGCGCGTTCATCCATGGTTGGTCGATCTTGGCGCCGTGGCTATTGTGATGAGATCCGGCAAGCGGGGGTCATAGGTCTCTGTAGCGGAGATGAAAGCGCTCAACGGGTGGCTGACCGGCTGGGCGTCTCAAGGCCGACATTGTATAGTTGGAAATACCAGCTTCTCGGCAATGAGGCTCCCTCATCCATGAAACGCCGCAAATCCAATCCCAAGGTGCCTGAACGTGAGGAGCTCGAGCGACAGCTTGAAGCCCTACAGCGTGATGTCCGCCAGCTACAACTCGAGCATGATCTCCTGAAGAAGGCCAACGAACTCCTAAAAAAAGACCTGGGCGTCGATCTGCAGATCCTGAGTAATCGGGAGAAGACCCAGCTGATTGACGCCCTTAAGGAAGCTTATCGCTTGCCAGAGCTGCTTTCCCAGCTTCGGATTGCCCGCAGCTCCTACTTCTACCATCGCGCCCGCATATGCCTGGCAGACAAGTATGCCGCCGTGCGGCACAGACTTGCGGAAATCTTTGAAGCTAACCGTCGTTGCTACGGCTATCGACGACTACAGGCGTCGCTGGCCAGACAGAGCGTGATGATCTCGGAAAAGGTTGTCCAGCGCCTGATGAAGCAGGAGCAGTTGGTCGTCGCCAGACCGCGTCGACGGCGTTTTGGATCCTATCTGGGAGAAATCAGTCCAGCGCCCGAGAACATAATTAATCGCGACTTCCATGCAAAAGCGCCGAACGTGAAATGGCTCACAGACATCACTGAGTTCCAGATCCCAGCTGGCAAGGTGTACCTTTCGCCCATCATCGACTGCTTTGACGGCATGGTCATCAGCTGGTCCATCGGAACCCAACCAGATGCGGGTCTCGTCAATACGATGCTGGATGCAGCCATCGACACCGTCACCAACGGCGAGGAACGGCCAATCATCCATTCTGATCGCGGAGCTCATTATCGATGGCCCGGCTGGCTAACCCGGATCAGCGAAGCAAGACTGGTTCGCTCGATGTCCCGAAAGGGTTGCTCGCAAGACAACGCCGCGTGCGAAGGGTTCTTCGGTCGGCTGAAAACCGAACTCTTCTATCCACGAGACTGGAAGGCCATCACGATCGACCAGTTCGTGGCAGAGGTGGACGCCTACATCCGATGGTACAATGAAAGGCGCATCAAATTATCATTGGGGTCGCTCAGCCCGGTCGAATATCGTAAGAGCCTCGGCCTGATCTTATGAAACAGTCCAAGTTTTTATCCGCACCCCCAACGGATCAAATCCTGCTGAGATACAACAGGCTTGCCTGCGGAACGATCTGCATTAACACCTCAGCCGGCGTAATCACTCCGCCTACCGTATGGATGGCAAACCATCGAGAAAATCCAGGGGAAACCCCTCGCTCTTCATCAGTTGTAGCGTGAATGGAACAGCGGATCGGCTCGAACGGGACGTTGGTGCAGGGATCGCGGTCTAAACGGATTTCGGTCTTTGATGCTGCGGCTATGGAGTGACATCAGCGGCCTGAACGCGATTGCGCCCCAGATTTTTCGCTCGATACAGCGCACTGTCCGCTGCGGCAACCAGTTCTGTGCCTGTGACAATCGGGGTGGCCAGTGTCGCGACACCAAACGAAGCAGTTATGCCTCTGGTCTTGCCGTCCATTTGCATGTGAGCTGAGCAGACGACCTCCCGGCAAGCTTCAGCATAGGCGATCGCGTGCTCAAGATCGCTATCGGGTAAAAGGATCACGAACTCCTCACCACCGAAGCGACACACCTCTCCGCAAAAATCAGGCGCGGACAGCAGGCGCGCAACGTCACGCAGTACCTGATCGCCGGCGGGATGCCCGAACGTATCGTTGATCGCCTTGAAATGATCAATATCCGCGATGACGAGCGAAAATGCTGTGTAATGCGATGAGGCCCGCGCGAGGTGATACTCCAACCGTTCTTCAAAATAGCGGCGGTTATGCAGGCCGGTGAGCGCGTCTCGGACGGCCATTTCTTTTAGTTGCTCCTGAAGAACAGCAAGTTCCCGTTCTGCGGTTACCCTGGCGGTTACATCCAGAAACATGCTGATGAGAGCTCGTTTCCCGTTGATTTCCATGGTGCTGCCATGGATTTCCACATGAACGATACCGCCGTCTGACCGAAGGCCACGGACAGTGTAGTCGACACTCGCCACCTCGCCAGTCTCACGGCGATGAATGTTGTAGAGAACCACCTCCTGGTCGTCCGGGTGGAACAACTTGACGGGATCGTTGCCGATAAGATCTTTCTGCGTCACGCCGAATATGCTTGCGAAGGTGTCGTTCGCGTAGGTAACAACCCCATTTTCGAAAATCGTAATGCCGACGAGTGACTGACTGACCATGCCCCGGAAACGTGCTTCGGAGGCCCTGAGCGCTGATGTTATCTTCTCGTTGTCACGCAGGGCCGCCTCGAGTTCGGCAGTCCTGAGCCTGACTTGCTCCTCAAGCATCACGGTCGTCTGGAAGATATTGAAATCTGACCCCTGAATGCTCGCGCCTCGTTCAGCCCGGTCCATTAGCACACGCAGGATCTTGTTGAGACGCGCCAGCTCCGCCATGAGGCTTTCGTTGGAAGGCTCAGCCATATCCGTACCCACAGCGCGTGTTGGAACACCGCTCATACCGGCACCTCGCCAAAGGCAATGCCGACAAGCGTCTGGTTGACATGGACGCCCTGATATTGCTCACCGTAGGTATTGAAACCAACGGCGCCGTTTTGAACCAGAAGCTGTGCGACCGCGTCGCGATCATTCGATTGCGCCAGTTCCAGCCGTCGCAGGATGCAGTCGAATACGAGTGCGCCCTGAACAGAGCCAAGTCTGCTTTGCAAGGCGTCCATGGCCCTGTGGAGGTTTTCAAGTAGACCGTTTCCCCGCGCCACGCGGAAAACCAGCCCCTCCTCAATGGCGCAAAAGAACGTCAAACTGCCGTCAGCATTGGCCTGCTGGATGGAGCGAACATAATTCGTGCCGTCGATCATCACCACCACGGGTGAAGAGGCGAAATGCGCTGGGTCCAGGCTTGCGCCATTGGTATTCAGCACACGTGCATATTCCTGGGCGGCCGGAAAGCCGTTGATTTCACGAACGATACGACGACTACCGTCCGCCTCGGTCACGACCATGCGCTCGTCCATCGCCTCAAAATGTTGGGTCTTGAAAACCCTAAACGGCAGGTCCGTGGTGCCGAGAATGCAAAGTGCATGGTTAGTGTAAAAGCGTCCGTTATGAAAGACAAACGTCTCACCAAACGCCATTCCATCGGCGGCAGAGCCGCCGACCAGCGGCACTTCGCCCAAGCCGGTTTGCAACGCGCGGGTCACCTGCTCCTCCCGAACCGACATTCCGTCAATCAGGAGGATTGCGAATGAGTTTTCCGTGGTGGCGGAGGGGACAGAGTTTGCATGCGCCGTCCACGCTGTTTTTGCCGTACCTTGCCCCTCGGACATCCGGAACGCGGCTAGATCAGCTATGCTCGTCTTGGAAAAGCGAAAATGCGCAGCGGGAAAGGTCATGGCCGAAATACCGCCCTCGGTAAAGCCGTTGGGGCCGATTTCGCCTGCCGTAGTGCATCCAACCAGTTCAACATCGGGAAATATTGAGCCCATCGCCTCAGTCAATCTCGATCGATCATAGGTTGGTGAGCAAAAAAACATAACCAATGAAACGGCTTCAATGTTCAGCTTGCGACGCAGTTCCTCAACCGCTAGGACCTCGTCCCTCTCTGTCGTATGGGCCCGCTGGATCACGTCAATCGAACTTGAGCGGACAGCGGCTTCTTCGGCGTCTTTCATCGTGTGCACGAGCACCCTGAATCATGTTGATTTTGCAGAAAATCTTTCTTTTGACACGACCTCATGCCGCGTCCTGCGCCTCTCAAATGATCACCACAGGTCGGTCATCGCGGCTTTCGTCAGTTGGCTAGCGACATTCTGCCTAGCCCTCCGGGTGAAGACGCATTACCAAGCAGATTAATCCACCTGAACCAGTCGCAAGACGGCGCAGACAGTGACGAGCCTGATCTACCCTTTCCGTTATTATCTTCGCCAAGGCGTTAAGATACGGTAACGATTGACCACCAAATCTTTGGGGTAGAAACTAAGATGGTGACATTATGTCAATTTGACCGCTGAACTGCCTCGAGTTTCCCAGGCACTATCTTCGTGAACAGGGTCGTGCGTAAGGCTGCCAAGGCGGAAGCAGGATATAGTTGCACTCCGCACGGCGTAACGCCTCACAGCAACCGCGCCGCCCTTCCACTTCGCCGGTCGCACTGTTGTAGTAGCTCGACGCCTGTTGAACAGATCGGTGCCGCGACTGCTCCATCGCCTCGGGCAGGGGAACCCCACGATTGGCGGCCTCCGTCAGATAGCCCGACCGCAGCCCATGCGCCGAGAACTCCGCTGGCTCCAGCCCGGCCATCTCCAACCGCTGCTTCAGGATCGCATTGACGGATTGCGGGTCAAGCGCCCGCTCAGAAATCGTGCCCCAGCGCCCGATCCCCCGGAAGACGCTGCCCCTGTCGATCCTGGCGGCCGCCATCCAGGTCTGCAGCGCCTCGACCGGTCGGCCGGTCAGATAGACGATGTCATCCTGCTCGCCGCTGGTGGTTTTGGCCCGGCCGAGACGGATGGCCAGCGAGGGGAGGGGAGGGCCGTCGGCGACCGCGATCGGTGCCTCGACGGATAGTTGCTCGACGGGCAAGTCGGCGATCTCGCTGCGCCTGCGGTCGCCGGAGGCAAAGGCGACCATCAGGATCGCGCGGTCGCGAAGATCACGCAGATTGTCCGTCGCACAGGTCGCCAGCAGCTTTGCCAAAACATCACCGGTGACGGCTTTGGCGCTCTTGCGTCGCCGCATTCGCGGTACGGCCCGAACGGCAAGGCGAATGGCCGATTTGAGCGCTGGCGAGGAAAATGCGCCGGTGAGGCCGCGCCATTTGGTCAGCGTCGACCAGGAGGCCAGCCGGCGGCGCACGGTATCGGGTGCATGCGGTCCGACCGATCTTAAAAAGCCCTGATCCCGGAGATCTTGCGCCACGGCGATCGGCATGCCGTGCTCCGGGTCGGACTTCTTCTTTTCCGGATCCCACAGGTGATGGGCAACGAATTTTAGAAGAAGGGCTTCCTGTGCCGGCCACGGTAGGGGAGTGCCGGTGGCCGCCAGTGACCAAGCCTGCAGGTAGCCGAGAGGCTCGCATCGTTGAACGAGCCTTCGGGGTCGGGCCCAGCGCCCTTCCCGAAGTTGTGGCAATCCTCACCCAGAACCTCGACGCCAAAGCCGCGTGACCTAGGCGTAGAAAGCCCAAGTTGCCACCAATCAGAATTCTTGCAACAGAGCCCGAAATCGCGCCTCCAGTTCGGCCACGTCGGTCACGTCCCCGAAGAAGAGGTAGAAGTTGACCAGAGCGGCTGCATGTTCATCGTCACGCAGGCTGGCGTTTGCATCATGCACCATGGTCGTCCGGTAGTTCAGCATCATCGCATCCCGCGCCGTCGATTCACAGCAGGCATTGGTCATCGTTCCGGCCACCAGGACCGCTTCGATGCCGCGGGCGCGCAAAATGCCATCGAGATCCGAAGCGCCCTGAATGAATGCACTGTAGCGGGTCTTGCCAACGACGAGATCCTCTCCCCTGACATCCAGTTCCGGCCAGAGCTGAGAGCCGTGGGCCTCTTCACTCAATGCGGCGCAGCGCGCTTCGAACCGTTGGGGCGTTAAAAGGGTCTGGTGGAAATGCGGGATCGTGTGAAGTGCGCCGTGGGTGAATAATGTTCGCACCCATACGACAAGACCGCCCGCCTGCCGCAGTGCCGCGGCGGCGCGATTGATCGCCGGAACAATGGATTGTGCCGGCGGTGGTGCGTCTGCTTCACCCTGATCCAGAAAATGATTCTGCATGTCGATAACGACCAGTGCTGTGCGTTCGGGTGCTGCATCGACGTGGGCAAGCAACTTGCCCTGACGGGCCAGAACCCGATCGATTGCCCATTGGGGCATTTTGAAATCATGCATCTTCTGCTCTCCTTTTGTGCATTTGCACCCGTGCCTGATTAAAATCATTTCATGCACTGCCGTGCGACCCATATGAATCTATTCTCGTTCATTGTATACAGTCAACAGTCTTCCAAAAACGATATTGGCACAGGCTTTGCATGAAACGTGTGGCGCCGAAACATGCGCAGTCTCGAAAGGAAGGAAAAGGGCAATGAGCCTTCGAAAGATGATAGCCGGCGCCGTTTGCGCCGCCACGCTTGCCGCCGCGCCGGTCACGGCCTTTGCGGAGCCGGTTCAGAAAATCAAGTTCATGGAAGTGATCCACTCCCTCTTTTATTCGCCGCTCTACGTGGCGCAGGGCAATGGCTACTTCAGGCAAGAAGGGCTGGAATTCGATCTCGTTGCGGCGCAGGGCAGCGACAAGGCAACCGCAGCGCTTCTCTCCGGCGCCGCCGACATAGTGCTCGCCGGTCCCGAAACGGCTGTCTACATCGAAAATGGCCAGTCGCCTGAGAAGATCCGTATTTTTGCGGGGTTGACCGCCACCGACGGCTCGTTCCTCATTGGACGCAGCAAGGACGAGAAATTCGATTGGGCATCCCTCAAGGGAAAGACGATCCTCGGATGGCGAAAGGGTTCGGCGCCCGCGCTCTTCCTCGACAAGGTTCTCAAGGATCATGGGCTTGATCCCGAGAAGGATGTAACGGTCATCACCAACATTGCTATTCCGGCCCGCGTCGGCGCCTTCATGGCTGGCACCGCTGATTACGCCACGTTCTTCGAGCCCGATGTTACCAAGATCGAGGCATCCGGTCAGGGCTATTCGCTTGCCAATGTCGGCAAGGCCGCCGGCCAGATCGACTATACAGTCTTCACGGCCAAGGAGGGGTACATCAAGGCCAACCCAAAGGTCATCCAGGGATTTACCAACGCAATCGCCAAGGGTGAAGCCTGGCTTCAGACGGCATCGCCGGCAGAGGCCGCCAAGGTACTTGCGCCATATTTCAAAGGTGTTCCGGAAGATGAGATCGCATCCTCGGTGCTGCGCCATCGGGAAGCCGGGGTCTGGAAGGCCTCGCCACTCGTCACGCCGGAAGCCATGAGCGAATTGCAGAAGCTGCTGGTCGCATCCGGTGTTCTCGATGCCGGCAAGGAAGTTTCCTACGACAAGCTTGTTGATCCGACTTTTGCCAGGGCGGCGCAGTGAACAGCGCCGTTACGGAGTAAGAAATGACAGTTCCCAAGATCGAATTTCGCAACGTCAACCTTCGCTATTTCACCACGAAAGGCGAGACACTGGCGCTCAAGGATATCAACTTCAAGGTCGAAAAGGGCGAGTTCGTCAGCATCGTCGGCCAATCCGGTTGCGGCAAGAGCACATTGCTGTCGCTTCTCGCCGGGCTCATCAGGCCAACGGATGGAGAAGTCCTGATTGACGGGGTGCCGGTTGGCGGTTCATCGCCCCAGGTGGGCTTCATGCTGCAGCAGGACAGCCTGTTCGAGTGGCGAACCATCGTCGAAAACACGATGCTTGGCCCCGAGATCCGGCGTCATAATCTGCACGAGGCGCGGTTGCGGGCGGAAGGAATCCTGAAGCGATACGGTCTTGGGGACTTTCTCGAAAGCAAACCATCCGAGCTTTCCGGCGGTATGCGCCAGCGTGCGGCGCTGGCCCGCACCATGTGCCTGCAACCGGATATTCTACTGCTCGACGAGCCGTTTTCGGCGCTCGATTTCCAGACGCGACTTTCGATCGCCGACGAGATCGGGGACATTATCCGCAAGGAAAACAAGACAGCCATTCTGGTGACACACGACATTCCCGAGGCTATCGCCATGGCCGATCGCGTCATCGTCCTCAGCCGTCGTCCCGGCCGCGTCAAGTCGATCCACCCGATCACTTTCCCAAGTCACGGCGAAGAACGTCCCGGCAGTTTCGCTGCCCGCGAAGCCACCGAGTTTCCGGCCTATTTCAATACCGTCTGGGAGGAGTTGGAAGTCCATGTCGAGTAATGTCAAAGCCATCGTTGCACCGAGTGCCGAATATCGTGCGTGGCTCGCGGCCCAGCGCCGGAACAGGCTGCTGATTATCGCTGCGCAGGTTGGCCTGATCCTCGCCCTGCTTGTGGCCTGGGAGGTTGCGCCGCGCCAGCACTGGGTCAATCCGATGCTGACGAGTTACCCGAGCGCCATCTGGACCGCCTTTTTGGAAATGGTCTCCAGCGGCGAACTGGGAAACCATGTCATGGTAACGCTGATGGAGGTGGTTATCAGCTTTGCCCTCGCCATGCTTTTCGGGACTGCGATTGCCGTTGTGCTGTGGATGTCGCCCGGTCTCGAGCGGGTTCTCGATCCTTTCCTTGTCGTGGCCAATGCGCTGCCGAAGATCGCTCTCGTTCCGATCTTCTACATCTGGCTTGGTGCCGAGGGCTCAATCTATGCAGTCGCCATCGCGGTGGCGTTGTTCATTACCATTCTGATGCTCTACACCGGCTTTCGCCAGTCAGATCCGAACAAGATCAAGCTTGCCCGCACGCTTGGCGCCACCCGCTCCCAGATCCTCGGCAAGGTCATCCTGCCCGGAAACATCCATACGTTCATCGCCACGCTGAAAGCCAATGCCGGTCTTTCCCTCGTGGGCGTTATCGTTGGTGAGTTTCAGGCCTCCAAGGAAGGTCTTGGCTATCTGATCGTCTATGGCAGCCAGATCTTCCGGATGGATATGGTCATGGCATCCATTGTGATCCTCGGCTTTATATCGCTTGCGATCTACGCCCTCATTCAATGGACCGAAACCCGGATCAACAAGCCGTCCGGACGGGTCTGAAGCCAACGACAGCAGTCGTCCGTGCCGCAATAAGCATGTGGCATCTGACGATTATACCCGCAAAACAGAGATATGACGGCGCCGGTGGCGTTCGTCATATCCTTATCGTCGTATACAATAGACAGAATGTTGATATCGATATGATGGACTTCACAAGTGTTGCCAGCGTAGAACAGTGGGTTGCAACAAGCGTTCTGGTTCTTGTGGGCGCGTGCCTGCAAGGCGTGAGTGGTGTCGGCTTCGGCATGTTCGCGGCCCCGATCCTTGCCATAGTCGCTCCCGAACTGGTGCCGGGACCCATGCTTTTCCTGTCCCTTGTCATTGCTGTTCTCTCAGTCATCCGGGAGCGTTCGAGCATCGACACCAAGGGGCTCGGCTATGCGCTGCTCGGGCGAATACCGGCCTCGATCATTGCCGCCGCCATGATCGGCGTGCTTCCGATCCGCGAACTGTCAATCCTGTTTGCCATCGTCATTCTAGCCGGGATCGTTATGAGCCTGGCGCGCCTTGAAATTCGCCCCACCGCGCCCGTGATGTTTGGGGCAGGGTGCGTGTCAGGGTTCATGGGCACGTTGACCTCTGTCGGCCTGCCGCCGATCGCGTTGATGTATCAGAGCGCACCCAAGGCGACGCTTCGCGCTTCGCTGGGTGGCTTCCTCATCTTCGGCACGATAATTTCCATAGCAGCACTCACCGCCGCGGGGCGCTTCGGCATGCACGATGTCGCGCTCGGCACCTGGCTCATTGCGCCATTGTCGCTTGGCTTCTGGATTTCCAATCCGCTTGCCCGGCGCGTGTCTCCGGGTATTGTCCGGCTTGTCGTGCTTGCCCTGTCGGGTTTTGCCGCGCTGTTGCTGCTCGTCCGTCAGTTTTGGGTCTGAGCGGTCAGGTTGGCGCGCATGTGGGGCGAAGCGAGGCTACACGTCGCCTTGTGTCGCCCCGTCGGCGCCGCGGATCGACTTGAGATGCGCTTCCCCCGCGCCGAGAACGTGAGACATAGCCCGCCTCGCTGCCAGTTCCTCGTCGCCGTCGAGAATGGCTTGCAGAATACCCGCATGCTCCTCCCAACTGATCGCCTGCCGCTGCGGGTTCTCTGGCGAGAAGAGAAGGGCACTTCGCGCGCGCAGCGAACCGAGCATTTCCGAAAGGAGTTGATTATTGCCGGCCTCTGCAAGGGCTTCGTGGAACTGGTCGTTCAACTCGCGTAGCCCTTTGTGCCGCCCGGCCCCGACCGCGGCCTGACCCTTGCTCAATATCGCCTCGACCCCTTTGAGGGTGACGGGATTGCGGTGGCGGGCGGCGAGCCGCGCATTGTGCGATTCAAGAAGGGCGCGAATCTCGATGATTTCACCGATTTTTTCGGGCGCGAGTTCCGCGACGTGGGCGCCCTTGCGGCTTGAGACATCGACCAGTCCTTCCGAACTGAGCGCGCGGATTGCTTCCCGGACCGGGTTTCGCGATACGCCATATTCCTCGGCAAAACGTTCTTCAACCAACCGCTCACCGGGTCTCAGACGCCCGCTGACGATGGCGGCCCGGATCTCCTGATAGACGAGGCTGTGGAGGGAGTTGTGCTGTTCACCCAACCGTTTCCCGGCCGCTTTGCTTGCCTTCGCCATGCGATTATCCTGCGCGTCTTCTATCGGCCCATGCGTAACCGATCTGCCCCCACATGAAAAGGGCACCCCGTTGTCTACAGTGCACAGAACGCTGGCGCCTTTTGCCGCGTACAGGCGGATCCCCAGGATGAGAAAGCCTGGATCGAAAGCTTCGAGCGCATTCCCTCCTGGCTGGCCGATTTCTATAGCCATAACATTTTCAAATTCAACCGTGAGAGCAAATCGCTCTGGGAACTGAATGGCCCCGAATTTGGTAGCCGTTCTTGATGAAACGGCGGTGCTCAAGTCTACTGAGATGGAGGAAGGTTATTTACGCTTCGGGCAGCGAATGATCACTCAAAGCAACCACGCCGCCCGCCCACACCGTCGCATCGCACTGTTGTAATAACTCGACGCCTGCTGAACAGATCGATGCCGCGACTGCTCCATCGCCTCGGGTACCCTCGACATTGGCGCTGAGGTCGCCATCGGCCAGAACATTCATGGTTGCCGACATCTGCTGGATCGGACGAACCAACCAGGACCGGATTGCAAAGAAGCCCGCGACCAGCACTGTAATCAAGCCGATGATCACCGCCACCAAAGTCGTCATTACGGTATTGCCGGACTGTATGGTGAGTTCATCACTCTGTTGGGCGGCCGCGTCAACCATTGCGGTCGTGATCGCTGTAAACTTCGAAGCGATTGCCACGAAGGCTGGCTGACATTGGCTTAGGAACATCTGTTGAGAGGCCGCCACGGCGTCCTCTGCGGTCGCATTGCGTGCGGCTGCAATGGCCGGGCCACATGTGCTGTTGATAATCTGAAGACCTTCAGCCTTGATTTGAGCAATTTCAGCACGTTGAGGAACTGCCGCTGCGACCTTATCCATGAAACCTATAAAGTTCGCTTCGGCCGCTTTGATTTCTCTCTCGGCCTGTTCATTGAGTTCTCCCGAGCGTGACATCAAAAGATCACCGATGGAGGCGCGTGCTATGTGGCTTTTACTTCCCGATTTCAATTGAAGCGCTAAACGGAAAATTCTGCTTGAGGTTTTGAGTTACGGCTTCAACATCCAGCGGGGGAGGGGGCCTATCCTGTTGAGATCTTTCTCTGGATGAATGCGGTCTACCACCGAGGATTCGGCCATTCGGCATTATCCCATGCCGCGAACTCTGCCGGAGAGATCAGATTCCGTTCGCCGTTCTTCAATCGCATAGTGTAGAAGCGGTCATACATCGGATCGAAACTCGAAAGCAGCTGCGCAAAGCCGGACTTCCGTTGCGCCTTCGTCCATGAACAAAAGATACCTCCACGACTATTCATCATGTTGAACACTTGAGATTGTGCCGGGTTGAGGCGTTGCCAAAGAGCGATGATATTCTCTGCCTGTGCACCAAAATCCTCGCGCAGCGCATCTTCGATGACTGCTTCCAGGGCGTAGGTAATGGCTTGGGTCTTGGCTGTATGATTGAGGAATGCGAGAGATTGCCTGAGCAGCCTCTGCTGCAGCATAAGAACAGGCCAGAGGATCTGGACGCCATATCGAACGCCGATTTCTTCAAAATGTTTTGGCGGCTGAATTACTTCACGTTGGCGCTCAAACGCTTTGCGCACATCGTAGGTCAAGCCCAGAAACGAGCCTTCCTTGTCGACGACAAGCGGTGAGCGGTCATTCACATCATGGACGACCTCATGCAGCCAGGTCAGCGACGTGTAGTCTCCGACGAGCAAAATGCCAGCGTGGTTTTTGAGCAAAGTGTAGGAGAGCATCCAGACTAATCCTTTTCATCGACGAAGAGGGGGCTGATCAAGCAGTCCAGGGGTCGATGATATCTATTCCGAAGCCTTCGAAATCCTTGGTGTTGCGCGTCGCAAGCGTCAACTGGTGAGCAACGGCAGTGGCTGCAATCAGCCCGTCCATCGAGGCGAGCCCACGACCGCTTCGCTTGGCAAGCGCCATGAGATCGCCCCAGGCCAAGGCGACAGGCCCTTCCACAGGAATAATCCTGTTTTCGAAGCGTTGAGGCAGATCATATGTGAGCCATTCGTCCACGGCATCGCGCTTTCGCCCAGCATCCATCAGCGCGACACCGCGGCGAATTTCAGCGATCGACACGATGCTGATGAACGTACGGTCTTCGTCCAGCCCGTGAAGCCACTTAAAAACAGCTTCATCCGGGCGAGGTTTCGTAACTTCCGACAGAACGTTCGTATCGAGGAGCAGCCTCATAACGACAAGTCACGTGGCTCGTCGTGCTGCCGTTCAAGATCCAGATCCACGCCGCGCAGAGGCGATGTCAACAGAAATTCCGCGAGCGATCCCCTGCGCCCAGTTTTTCGCTGCCACTCTTCTGCGGAAACGACGACCACGCTCGGCTTTCCGTTGCGGGTAATTGTCTGAGGCGCCAATTGCGCACGTTCCATAACTTCCGAGAGCTTTGCCTTCGCGCCAGCGACCGTCCAGCTCATATCTTCGTGCGTTGATGCTTGCATCGTCTCACCTATAACCAAAATGACTATTGTGACTATAATACGCAAACGGTCCTGCTGCAAGCGCTTGGCGGGAAAGGGGAGGGGGCAGCTAAAGTCTTGATGCCTTGGTCAGATTTACCCGGAAGCGGTCGCGCCTTCGCTGGTACCGGCGAGTCATCTCTACTGACGCGTGCCCCAGCTGTTTCTGGACATAGCGTTCATCGACCTCGGCCGAGGAGGCGAGGCCTGCTCTCAGTGAATGTCCGGAGAACTTGAAGACGCGCTCGATCTCGCTGAGATCGCCGCGAACGCCTGCCGCCATCGTGGCCCTTTTTACAAGCCGAGCAACCTCCTTGTCGTTCAGCCGTTCTGACCCGACAGCTTTTCCTTGCCCCGTCACCCGACGAAACAGGGGGCCATGAGCCAGCTTGGCGAACTTGATGGCGTTGGTGCATGGATCGCTGAACGAGCGGATCTCAGTCTATGATGCATTGGCTATGCGGTGACGGTTTTACAGCGGACGGATTTCGGGCGTGCACAGGCCATCATTCGATTGAAGGCGGCGCAGCCGATGGCGACCTCCGTCTGCTGCGCTACGAATGATCGCGCCCGCAACCGGCGGCCAACGATCGATTTGTAACGACCGATGGCGGTCTCGACCAGTGAGCGTTTCCCGTAGCCGGTGGCGATCTGCCACTTCATTCTTCCATCGACGTTGATCGTCGCGATATGACGATCTCGCTGGCTTGCGGGATGGCTATCCGGTCGCTCCAATGCATTGGAGCGTGGCGGAATGACGACCGCCGCGTCTGCACTATGCCTGGCGACGACCTCATAGGTGGGGTTGCTGTCATAGGCGACACCGGCCGTGAACTGGTTGATCGGCATCTCAATCTGGTCGAGCAGCGGCTCCACTTTTGAGGCGTCGCCGGCTTCCTGGTCCGTCATGACATGTGCGATGATATCGCCGCTGTCGGCATCCAGCGCCAGGTGCAACTTGCGCCACCCCCGACGGGATTTGACACCATGCTTTTCCTCCAGCCACTGGCCAGCGCCGTAGGCTTGCAATCCTGTGCTGTCGATGAGGACGTTGAGGGGCCCTTTTGCCGGGACACAACCACGATCATCTTGCCGCCTATCCGGCGATTGCCGCTTGCCTGCCCGGCGGCTCAGCGTCGAGTGATCGGGGACCGCCAGAACAAGGCCCATCAGCTGCAAGATCGAAGCTACAAAGCCTTCCGTCTGGCGCAGTCTCAGGCCGAACACCAGTCCCAGCGTCAGAGCGGTCTCGATCGCCAGATCGGAATAGCGCGGCTGGCCACTGCGTGTCGTGCGCTTCGGCGCCGGCCAGGACGACAGAGCCTCTGGTGTCATCCACAAGGTCAGGCTACCACGATGACGAAGACCAGCCTCGTATTCAGACCAATTCGTGACCTTGAACTTCATCTTGCCAATATGATGACGGCGGCAGGCATTGTGTTTGAAAGGCATGTTCGGCCCGCTGGGTTGTTTCCACCCAAGCCGACTACTTGACCGCTCATGAATGATCCGTGCACCAACGCACTGCGCCAGTGCTATCCGAACACCGAAAAGGAAGGCGTCACGTCGTCCAACCGACGTCAAGTTTACGGGGCCGGGGAGAAGGCGGCAGACCTCGGGAGATGTCCGCCGCCTCTGTGGTCATCCCGCCGTTTCGCGTGATTTGACGAGATCCAGCGCCACGTCTGTGATCATGTCTTCCTGACCGCCGACCATGCGGCGGTTGCCCAGTTCAATAAGGATCTCGCGGGCATCGACGCCATAGAGCTTCGAGGCGTTTTCCGCATGGCGCAGGAAGCTTGAGTAAACCCCAGCATAGCCAAGCGACAGGCTTTCGCGATCCACCCGCACCGGGCGGTCCTGCAGCGGACGCACCAGATCGTCGGCGGCATCCATCAGCTTGTAGAGGTCGCAGCCCGTGTCGATGTCCATGCGGTTTAAGACGGCAATCAGCGCTTCGAGCGGGGCGTTGCCCGCGCCTGCGCCCATGCCCGCCAGCGATGCGTCAACCCGAACGGCGCCCGCCTTGATCCCGGCCACCGCATTGGCAACACCCAGCGTCAGATTGTGGTGGGTGTGAACGCCGATTTCCGTTTCCGGCTTCAGGTTTTCGCGCAACAGTTTGACGCGCTCGGCGTAATCATAGGGCAGCATGGCACCGGCGGAATCGGTGACGTAAACGCACTCCGCGCCATAGCTTTCCATGAGCTTCGCCTGCTGAAGGAGAAGCGCCGGTTCGGCCATGTGCGACATCATCAGGAAGCCGATCGTATCCATGCCAAGGGCCTTGGCCGTCTCGATATGCTGGCGGGCGACATCGGCCTCGGTGCAATGGGTGGCGACACGCACGGAGCGTGCCCCCGCCGCATAGGCCTCCTTCAGGTCATGGACGGTGCCGATGCCCGGCACGAGAAGCACGGTGACGACCGCGTGCTGGCAGACTTCGGCGGCTGCGGCAATCCACTCAACGTCGTCATGCAGGCCGAAGCCGTAATTGAAGGTCGAACCGGCAAGGCCATCGCCGTGCGTCACCTCGATGGCGTCCACCTTGGCGGCATCAAGCGCTGCGGCAATCTTCTTCACCGCGTCGAGACGATATTGATGGCGAATGGCATGCATGCCGTCGCGCAGCGTCACGTCCTGAACATAGAGCTTGTTGGGGTTCGGGCGGGTCATTCGGCGGCCTCCGTGGAAAGAACCTTCGCGGCCCAGTGGTCGGCGCTGACCAGAGCGGCAGAGGTCATGATGTCGAGATTGCCGGCATAGGCCGGGAGGTAATGGGCAGCGCCCTCCACCTCGAGGAAGATGGTGGTCTTGAGACCCGTTGCCGGACCGATGCCGGGAACCCGCACCGGCGCATTGTCGCCGATCACCTCGAACTGCACCTTCTGCTTCAGGCGGTAGCCCGGCACATAGGCCTGCACGGTCTTGACCATTTCGGCGACGGATTTTTCGATCTCGGCGGGTTCGGCGCCCTGCGAGAGAACGAACACCGTATCGCGCATGATCATCGGCGGTTCGGCAGGGTTCAGGATGATGATGGCCTTGCCGCGCTCGGCCCCGCCCAGCGCTTCGATGGCCTTCGATGTGGTTTCGGTGAACTCGTCGATATTGGCGCGCGTGCCCGGACCCGCCGACTTCGATGAGACCGAGGCGACGATTTCGCCATAGATCGTGCGCTTGGAGACGCGGGCGACGGCATGAACCATTGGAATGGTCGCCTGACCGCCACAGGTCACCATGTTGACGTTCGGTTCATCGATATTGGCATCGCCATTGATCGCCGGAATGGTGAAGGGGCCGATGGCGGCGGGCGTCAGGTCGATGACCTTCTTGCCGTCCTTCTGCAGAAGCGCGTTGTTGGACAGATGCGCCTTGGCCGAAGTCGCGTCGAACACCACCTGAATGTCGGCATATTCGGTCATGCGTATCAGCCCGTCGATGCCTTCATGCGTGGTGGCAACGCCCAGGCGCCGGGCCCGGGCGAGCCCGTCGGACTCGGGATCGATGCCGACCATGGCGCCCATTTCGATATGCTTTGAGGTGCGCATCACCTTGATCATCAGGTCGGTGCCGATATTGCCCGAGCCGATGATGGCACATTTGATTTTCTTCATCTTTCAATCCTTGTGTTACATGCCGAACAGCGCAGGCAGCGCCAGCGACAGCGCCGGTACGAACGTGATCAGCAAAAGAACGGCAATCATGACGAACATCGGGGTCATGGCACCTTTCACCACCACTTCCAGTGGCTTTCCGGAAATGCGTGAGGCGACGAACAGGTTGACGCCGACAGGGGGTGTGACCATGCCGATGGCCAGGTTCACGATCATCAGGATGCCGAAATGCTCCGCATCGATGCCCATTGCCTTGACGAGCGGCAGCAGAATCGGCGTCAGGATGATGATCGCGGCAATGGTTTCCATGAAGGTGCCGACGATGAGGAGCAGAACGTTGATGGCGATCAAGAGCAACCAGGCCTGATCCACATGGCTGGTGATCGCCTTGGCGATCTGTACCGGCACGCCCTCAATGGCGAGCGCGCGACCAAAGATTGTCGCCGTGCCGACAATCAGCATGATCGAGGCGGTGGTGAGCGCCGAACCGGCAAACACCTTGTAGAGATCGGCAAGCTTCAGTTCGCGGTAGACGAAGGCCCCGATGACAAAGCCGTAGATCACACCGACCGCGGCGGCTTCTGTGGGCGTGAACACGCCGCCGTAAATGCCACCGAGAATAATGACCGGCACGATGAGCGCCCATTTGGCGTCGTTGAGCACGGCCAGCATTTCGGCGCGGCTCGGGCGTTCGTTTGTCGGCACCTGCCCGTCGCGCTTCGACTGCCACCAGGCATAGGTAATCAGCGCAAAGCCGATTAGCAGGCCTGGCACCACGCCACCCATGAACATCTTGGAAACCGAGACATTGGCCGAGGTCGCATAGATCACCATCGGGATCGACGGCGGAATGATGACGCCGAGCGAGCCGGAGCAGGCAATGAGGCCCGACGAAAAGCCGGGCTTGTAGCCATCCTTGGCCATGGCGGGCAGGAGGATGGACCCGACGGCGGCGACCGTGGCCGGGCCGGAGCCGGAAATGGCGGCAAAGAAAATGCAGGTCACCACCGCAATGATGGCCAGCCCGCCGGTATAGCGGCCAAAAAACATGCGGCCCACATTGACGAGGCGCTTCGAAAGGCCGCCATGGCCCATCAGGTCACCGGCCAGAATGAAGAAGGGCACGGCCATCAGCGGAAAACTGTCTATGGAGGTAACAAGCCCCTGCGGCACGTAGGAGGCCGAAACCTTGCCGGAGACCAGAAGCGCCACTGTCGAGGCGATGCCGAGCGAAACGGCAATCGGCACGCTGAGCAGAAGAAGGACGGCGAGAAGGCCGAAGAGAATGAGCGAGATCATGCCGGCTCTCCCTTGGCGAGAAGCCGCGCATCCAGAATGATCGCCTGCAGGAGACGAAGGCCCGTTAGCCCGAAGCCGGTCAACGGCGCCATGTAGATGAGGCCCATCGGAATGCCGAGCGAGGCGGATTTCTGGCCGAAGCGCAGGGTCTTCTCCACGAGGAACCAGCCCTGATACATGACGAAGAAGGCGAAGGCCGCGAAGATGATGTGCGTCAGGATGCGGGTGGCCATTTGGGCGCGAAACGGCATGAGTTCCAGCGCCATGGTCACGCGGATATGGGCATCCTTGCGCACCGCATAGGCGATGCCGAGATAGGTCATCCAGATGAAGAAGTAGCGCGCCAGTTCTTCCGACCACGATAGCGATGCCTGCATGACATAGCGCATGAAAATCTGCGCGCCAATCAGAAGCGACATCGCCGCCATCAGGAAGACGATGAAGACCTCTTCAAAGTGTTCGTCGAAAAATTTCAACATGAGACACCCTCGGCATCCGTGAAGCGGACGCCGTTAAACGGTTTTCGAAAATGTGAAATCAAGGCGAATGGCCCAGCGGTTCGGCCAGGCCATTCCTGCTTGCCTTTTACTTGGCGGTCTCGGTCAGCAGACGGTCCACCAGTTCTTTGCCGGCCTTCTTGCGCACCAGATCGGCGATCGGCGCGGCGCGGTCCTTGAAGGCCTGTAGTTCTTCCGACGTAAGCGTCGTGAACTTCACCTCGGTCATTGCCGCTTCGGCCTTGTCGTCGGCGGTCTTGGCTAGAGCGCGCTGATAGGCGGTCGCATCCTTGATCGCCTGATCGAAGATGGCACTGTCTTCGGCGCTCAGGCTGGCCAGCTTGTCCGGATTGCCCAGAACCGGCCAGGGCGAGTAGATGTGATTGGTCTTCGAGATGAATTTCTGCACCTCGTTAAACTTCATGTCGTAGAAGAGGTTGATCGGCCCTTCCTGCGCATCGAACGTGCCCTGCTGGAGCGCAGTGAACAGTTCGTTGAAGGCGAGCGGGGCCGGGTTGGCACCTTCCGCGCGCCATGCGGCGATGTGAACTTCGTTCTCCATCGTACGCATTTTCATGCCGGAAAGCTGGTCCGGCGTGCGGATTTCCTTCTTGGAGTTGGTCAACTGGCGGAAACCGTTTTCCCAATAGGTCAGGCCCTTGATGCCGACACCGTCGAGCGAGGCGAGAAGTTCCTGGCCGATCGGACCGTCCAGCACGGAATAGGCCTGCGTGCGATCCTTGAACAGGAACGGAATGTCGAAGGCGAAAAACTGCGGGCTGAACGAGGCAAGCGGCGCCGAGGAAACGAAGATCAGATCGACATTGCCGAGCTGGATGTTCTCGATCAACTCGCGCTCACCGCCCAGCTGCGAGGCCGGGAAGATTTCGAGACCGATGCGGCCCGCAGTCTTGTCGCGCAGTTCCTTGTCGAGGAATTCAAAGGCCTTCTGGCCGGTGCTGGTGACAGCGCCCGAATGGGCCGCACGCATCAGGATCTCGGGGTCGGCCTTGGCCGTTGAGACAAAGCTGGTCGCAACGGCGAGAACAGCAAACACCCCCGCGCGCAGGCTGCGCGCAGCTTTCATGGCAAACATGGATATCCTCCCAATATGGAGACTGCCGGGCCTCCTGCCGTTTTTTCGTCAACGCCTACAGATGGAACGTGGCCGGATCGCCCTCCAGCGACCCTTGCCAATAGATAAGCAAAACAGGATAATAGTGTCAAATAATAAAAATGCTTTGCAATATGTGAGAAGTCACGCGACCGTAACAGCCGGGAGAACCGGGAGGACCAAATGAACAAGAACGAAGCCGGGTTTCTGGCTGCGCTGAAGGCTGCTGCAGGTGAAAAGGCGGTGCGCGCCGGCGCGGATATTCCCGCCGCCGCATTGAATGACTGGAGCACCGAACAGGGCGGCACGCCGCTGGCGCTCGTCACCCCGAAGGATACGGAGACTGTTTCCGCCATCATGGCAATCTGCCATGCGCATGGCGTTGCCGTCGTGCCGCAGGGCGGGCGCACCGGTCTTGCGGGCGGGGCCGTTCCCTCGGAAGGCTGTGTTCTCCTGTCATTGGCAGGCTTTGACCGCATCGAGGAAATCGATACGGCGTCGGGCCTCATGGTGGTTGGGGCAGGCTGCATCCTACAACGCGTTCAGGAAGCGGCGGCTGAGGTCGGGTTCTTCTTCCCGCTTGATCTTGGCGCGCGCGGCTCCTGCCAGGTCGGCGGCAACATCGCCACCAATGCGGGCGGCAACCGCGTGATCCGCTATGGCATGATGCGCGATCTGGTACTGGGCCTCGAAGTGGTTCAGGCCGATGGCACGGTGCTGTCGATGATGAACCGTATGCCGAAGAACAACGCTGCGCTTGACATGAAGCACCTGTTTATTGGCTCGGAAGGCACGCTGGGCGTCATCACCCGCGCCGTGTTGCGGCTTCACCCCGGCGTGGCGGGTGCCAATGCCGCGCTGGTGGCGCTACCGGATTTTGCCGCCGCCGCCAGCCTGTTGCAGCATGCGCAAAAGCTGCTGTCGGGCCGCGTCACCGCCTTTGAACTGATGTGGAACGACTATTATTCAGCCGTGCTGTTGGAAACGGCGCTGCGTCCGCCGCTTTCCGCCGATCATCCGCTTTATGCGCTGATTGAGGTGCAGGGCGCCGATCCGGATGCTGACCGCCCGGTCTTCGAGGCGATGCTCGAAAGCGCCTTCGAAGCAGGAACTGTCATCGATGCGGCGATTGCCCAATCGCAGCGCGAGACGGAAGCCTTCTGGACCTTGCGCGATGGTATTGCCGAGCTTCTGTCGCGCCGTGCGCCGACCATCAATTTCGATGTTTCGGTGCCGCTCGCCCGCATCGGCGATTGCGTCGATGAAATGCGCGCAGCGCTTGAAGCGACCTATCCGTCGCTCGGCATGCTCTTCTTCGGCCATGCGGGGGATAGCAACATCCATCTCGTGGCCGGGCCGATCACGGAGCTTGACCCGACCGGTCACGGCATCGAGACCATCGTCTACGGGATCGTGCGCGAATTTTCCGGATCGGTTTCCGCCGAACATGGCATCGGGCTGCACAAGAAGCCGTGGCTCTCCTATAGCCGCAGCGAGAACGAGCTCGCCCTGTTGCGCAGCTTGAAGGCGACGCTCGACCCGGCGGGTATTCTCAATCCCGGCAAGGTCTTGTGACGTTAGGTCTCGTCATGCAGGCAAGTTTAGCCGCGCGTGTCTCTGGCCCCCAGCTCTTGCGAGATCGCAAGGGCAACGGCCTTGACCTCGGGGATCAGCGTCCGCATGCGCTCGGGGTCCATATAATCGAGCGTCGAAGAAACGGAGACGGAGGCGACGATGCGTCCCGTCACGTCGCGGATCGGCACGGCGACGCAGCGGATCGAAGGCTCCTCTTCACCAAGGTCATAGGCAAAGCCCCCGGCGCGATAATCGCGCATCCGCGAAAGCCATTGCGGCTCGCCGCAATCATTGACGATCAGCGTGTGGTCGCGACGGTAAAGCTCGGTCAGCGCGGGCTCGCCGTCGTCCAGCAACATCGCCTTGCCGACGCCCGTCGAAACCACGGGCTTGCGACCGCCGATGCGCGAGCTGATTTCGACGGGGCGCGTGCCGGGCAGCTTGTCGAGATAGACAACTTCACTGCCCTCGCGCTGGGCCAGATGCACGGTGTCGCGCGTCTGGCGGCTGAGCGTTTCGAGAAAGGGGCGGGCAATGCGTACGATGTCGGTGCGGGCATAGGCGGAAAAACCAAGCTCGATGAGGCGGGGTCCGAGCGCGAATTCGCGTCCGTTTTCGGCCTTCAGGTAACGCCGCTCGACCAGAACCGAGACGATGCGATGCACGGTCGGATAAGTGAGGCCCGTCAGCGTGGCGATCTCGGCAATGGTGCGCGAACGGTCGGCCACTGCATCCATGATCTCAAGCCCGCGTACCAGCGTCTGGCTGCGTTGCGGGCGTCCGTCCTTGGCGTCACTGTCGATCATCGGGTCCATGAAACATCCTCTTCACCGCGCAAAACTAGCTGTCACGGACGGCGATTGCCAGTGGCCGCCCCAAGGTTCCGGCGAATATTTGCGCGCCGCAATCAGGGGTTCGAAGCCCCCGAGACGCCTGAAATCAAGCGCGTTGGCTGGGATTTGTCTGCGACCTTTGCGCAATGTTCGACATGCGAACAAACGGGTTTGCCAATCTTGGCGGTCCCGGAAGACTGCACTACCAGTAGGGGCGTCAGCGGGTGCGATAGGAGGTCGCAGTCGGACTGACCCTCTGTTTCTGGCAAGGCGCGCGATCTGCGCGCCGGACTGGAGACGGCGCGACCTGAGGGAGGATAGCGTGAATTCATTTACCAGAAGACAGTTCCTTGGCACGACCTTGGCTGCGGGCACCGTTGTGTTGGCAGCCCCGACCGTGCTGCGAGCCAGCGGCGTTACGCATCTGCGTTTTGCCAACTTTGCCGGGCCGAACGCCTTCATGTCGACCGGCATTTTTCGCCCATGGTTCGACAAGATCGAGGCGGCATCGCAGGGAACGCTCAAGATCGACATGTTTGACGGCGGTTCGCTTGCCGCCGCTGCGGATGTCTATGATGCCGTGCGCAAGGGCATTGCCGATATGGGGTGGGGCGTGACGAGTTATACGCCGGGCCGCTTTGTGGCCGCCACCGTCTGCGAACTGCCTTTCGAAGCGCCAAGCTGTGCGGCGGCCTCTGCGGGTCTCTGGTCGGCCTATGAGGCCGGTCTGCTCGATGGCTTCAACGGCGTCGAGATCATGGCCGTCATGTCGTCCGGCATCCAGCATCCGCATGCCACCAAGGACTTCAAGATGCCCGCCGACCTGAAGGGCGAACGCGTTCGCGCCGCCGGTGCCGCCGCGGCGCGTATGTGGGAAGCCTTCGGGGCGATTCCCGTGTCTCTGCCGGTGTCGGAAATCGCCGAAAGCCTGTCGAAGAACACGCTCACCGGTTCGATGAACGACTGGAACGCCCTGCAAACCTGGGGCATCATGGAATTCGTGCGCTATCACGTCGATGTGCCGCTCGGTTCGTCGCCCTGCTTCCTGACGCTCAACAAGGACAGTTTTGCCGATCTTCCCGACCCGGCCAAAGCAGCCATCAAGGCGCATTCCGGCGCGGCCTTCAACGCCCATTGGGCGGCGGGGCTGGATGGAGAAAATGCCCGTCTGCGCGGCGAGGTTGCCAAACTTGCCAACCACACCATCCATGTGCCGGAAGCGGCAGCCGTGACAGAAGCCCACGCCTTCCTTGAGCCGATGCGTCAGGCCTGGGTCAGCGCCACGCCGAACGGTCAAAAGGTCCTCGATGTCTTCCGCAAGGGCATCCAGGAGTACAAAAAGGTATGACCGACAGCCTCGCAAATGAACCGCTCCGGGAGGAATCCCGGAGCCCTCTGTCCTTCGGAGGATTTGGCATGGCGAAGCTCTCGTCGGGCTTGATGTACGTGGCGATGGCGGGGCTTATGCTGCTCGCCGCAGCCACGGTGCTGGATGTGGGCGGGCGAAAGCTGATTGACGGCTTCTCCGTGCGCGGCATCTATGAAATGACCAGCCTGTTTATGGCGGTGATCGTCTCGCTCACCATGGCGCCCGCCTTCCTGCGTCGTCGTAACCTGACCCTTGATCTCTTCCTACCGAAAATGGGCGACGGTCGCGTTCTGGGTCTGGTTGCTGCGGTTCTGGAAATTCTTTTCCTGTCGATCGTCGCCTGGCAGATTTATCTGAAGGCCGTCGATGCGGTTGAATTCCATGAAACGACAAGCCTTCTTCTCGTTCCGGTCGCGCCCTTCTGGTATGTCACCAGTTTCTCGCTGGCCTTTGCCGCACTGGCGCTTACCTTCCAGACGCTGCGCGGCCTTGGCGAATTGCGCCACGCGGTGCGTGCCGATGTTCGCCGTGCTGTCCTTTCGCTTCTCGTCACCTTTACCATCTCGGCCGTTCTGGTTGCGCTGGTCGCGCATGGCGATCTCAGCCCCGGCTGGCGGGCGCTTGCCGCTTTCGTGACGCTTTATCTGCTGATCCTCGGCGGACAACCCATCGGCATAGGTCTTGGTCTTGCCGGTTTCGTCTTCCTGCTGGTCGATATCGGTGCGCGTCAGGCCTATGCGGTGGTCGGTAACGAAGCGGTGAAGGCGCTCTCCTCCACCAGTCTTTCGGCGATTCCGCTCTTCATGCTCATGGGGGCCTTTGCAGTTCGCGCCGGTATGGCACGCGACATCTTCGCCGCCGCCAGCGCGTTGACGGCGGGACTACGCGGTGGTCTGCCGGTTGCCAGCATTCTGGGCTGTGCCGCCTTCGGGGCCATTTCCGGTTCGTCCATTGCCACCACGGCCACCTTCGGCAAGGTGGCGTTCAATGAAATGAAGGCGCGCGGCTATGATACCGCACTGGCCACCGGTTCGCTGGCGGCGGGCGGCACGCTGGGTGCGCTCATTCCGCCTTCGGTGGTGCTGATCATCTATTGCGTGCTGGTCGAGGTTTCGATCCTTGATGCCTTCATGGCGGCCATGATTCCTGGCCTGATGGCGGCGGCACTTTATGTGCTGGCCATCATCGTGCGCGTTCGCATGAACCCGAACCTTTCGCCTGCCCCGTCGGGCTTTGATGTGAAGCTGTTCTTGCGGGCCATGCTGGCAGCCTGGCGTCCGGTTCTGTTGTTCACGCTGGTGCTGTCCGGCCTTTATGGCGGCGTTTTCACCACGCAGGAAGCCGCAGCGGTCGGCGCGGTTCTGGCCCTTGCCTTTGCCGTCTTCAGCCCTGATTTCAGCCTGCGCGGCCTGTGGGATTGTTTTGCCGAGGCGGCCCTCAACTCCGCCGTGATTTACGTGGTCGTGGCGGGAGCGAACATCTTTGCCGCCTATCTCACGATGACCGACATCACGACGACTGTGCTGACCGTTGTGGACGTCAACACCACGCCGCACTGGCTGATCCTGCTGTGCATCGTCATCATGTACCTGATCCTCGGCAGCGTGTTTGATACGATGGCGGCGGTACTGGTCACGGCTCCCTTCATCATTCCGCTGGTCACGGCCATGGGGTATGATCTCATCTGGTGGGGTATCGTCACGCTGTCGCTGGTGGAAATCGGCATGATCACGCCGCCGATCGGTATGAATGTCTTCGTCATGCAGTCGGTGATTGCCCGCGAAGTGCCCCTCGGCACGATCTTTCGCGGCACGCTTCCCTTCCTTGTAGCGGACATGATCAGGCTTTTGCTCTTGATCCTGTTCCCGATCATCACGCTGTGGCTGCCGGGGGTGTTATAAGATGGCCGATACGAGAATTGCCCTGATCGTTGGAGCGGCGAGCGGGATCGGGGCCGCCACGGCTCGGCGTCTGGCGCGCGACGGCTATCGTCTCGCGCTGGCGGATCTGGCGGAAAGTCCCTTGAGGGAGGTAGCGCGGGAAACGGAGGCGAAAGCCTTCGCGGTCGACATTGCCGATGCGGTGTCGGTTGCGGCCCTGTTCGATGCGGTGGAGGTGGCGCTTGGTCCGGTGACGATCCTGATCAACACAGCGGCGATTTCGCCGATGAAGCCGGGTGGCGGCATGCTCGGCATGGCCGATGCCGCACCCGACCTCGTGCGCCGCGTCATTGATGTCAATGTTATGGGGGCGCTGTGGCTTGGCCGCGAATATGCCCTGCGGGCGAACCGCGCTGCGACGGGTGGACGGGTGGTCATGCTGTCGTCCTCGGCAGCTCGTCTGGGCGGTATGCGCTCCGCCGTGGTCTACAGCGCCTCGAAGGGCGCTATTCAGTCCTTCGTCAAGGGACTGGCAAGAGAACTGGCCCCGCAAGGTATCACCGTCAATTGCGTGGCGCCGGGCCTTGTCGATACGCCGATGCTGCGGGCTGGCCTTGATCCGGCCGATGACGAGGCCGCCAGCGGTGCGGTTCCGCTTGGCCGGATCGGTACGGCGGACGAAATGGCCAATGCCATTGCTTGGCTTGTTTCCGATCAGGCTGCCTACATGACTGGCGCGACGCTGGACGTGAACGGCGGCTATCACATGCTTTGAGGGCTTCCATGAAAATCTGGCACCAGTCCAGCGTCGATCTGGACAACTACCCACTCTATCGCCAGTCGATGCAGCGCCATTACGATGCCGTGCTGCCACCGGGAACGCAGATGCAGTTCACCGGCGTGCCGCTCTCCACCTGGGCCGGGCTTTCGCCGAGCGATTTCATCGCCTCGCCCTATCTCTACCAGCGCTCGCTGGCAGGCATCATGACCGCCAATTGCCATCGCGCCGAGCAGGAAGGCTTCGATGCCTTCGTCATCGGCAGCTATACGGCGCCTTTCGTGCGCGAATGCCGCTCGCTCGTCGACATTCCGGTCATTTCCATGCCCGAAGCGGCGATCCTCGTCGGATGTTCCATGGCCCAGAAGATCGGGCTTGTGACGCTCAACGACGAGAACCTGTGGTTCCTCACCATGATGGTCTCCTCCAACAAACTGGAGGGCCGCATTGCCGGGATTGAGGTGGCCACGCCCGCGCTCAACGAACGCGAAATGGAAACCGTCTTTTCCGATCCATCGGACTATGTTGCCCGCTTCCGGCGCGCGGCGGAAAGCCTGATTGCCAAAGGCGCGGACCTGATCGTGCCGGCGGAAGGGCTGGTCGCCGAAGTGGTCTGGCAGGCGGGTCTGACGGAAATCGACGGCGTTTCCGTCATGGATGGCGTTGGCGTGCCGCTCGCCTATGCGGAACTTCTGGCTCGCATGCACCGCTCCACCGGCCTGCATGCCGGGCGGCGCTGGCACTATGTCAAGCCTTCATCGCAAGCGCTGGCTCTGTTCCCGCCGGAAGGCTGAGTGCTCGGACGTTTGTCAAAGCTGCGGCGGCAAGGCGCAAATGTCAGCCGCTGCCGCCTCGACGCAGGCGTTGAGGTCGGCAAGGTGCCGGGTGGCGATCTCGGTCGGAGTGGCGGCGCTGCGAAAGAAGATGATGTTGATGGCACCATAAAGCTTATCCGCAGCGACCAGCGGTAGCGCAATGGCGCTGATATTATCCTGGCTCTGGCCGATCGAGGCCGCATAGCCAAGCTTGCGCACCTCATTGACCATCTGCGCGACCCGGTCCAGATTGCTGATGAGGTCCGCCTCCTTGCGGTTGGTGGCCCGCACGATCTGCTCGGCCTGGCGGATTTCCTCCTCCGTCATGCGGCTCAGAATGGCCTTTCCCAAAGACGAGTAGATCAACGACCGTTCCTTGCCGACCATGCGGCTGTGAACGGACATGGGGCTCAGACGATGCGTCGAGTGGCGGATGCGCACGGCACCCAGATGGAAGCTGGCAAAATCGCTCGGCCAGAGAATCTTCGCCGTCAGCGTGCGCATATGCGGTGCCACGGCCTGCGCCACCATGTCATCGATCTTGAGGCCGTCACCCAGCCGCGATGCCTTCGGCGTCAGGGCGAGAAGGCGGTCATCTTCGCGGCGCGTCACATAGCCCAGTTGGATAAGGGTTTCGGCGATCCGGTAGAGCGAACTACGGTCGATGCCCGTCAGGTCGCGAATTTCGCTGATCGAAGCCCAACCCGTTTCGCTCAACGCTTCGAGAACCGCCAGACCGCGCCCGATGGCCTCGACCGGGCGGTAGCTTTCATCGGGGGTGTTGCTCATGAAATCCTCGCCTGCCTGCACGTTTTCCGGACGGATAGTCCCAACCTCCAACACGCCTGAGCGGGAAGTCGGGTGATCTTTGGCGGGCAGCTTAATGCGGGTCAAGAGGCTCGCGTCCTGCGATGGTGTGACACACGGCAATGGCCGGCCTGTTCGCCTGTCGAAATACGGCATGTCTTTCCTTGAGACGGATGCGGGTTTCGGGCGAAGTGGACAGGACAGAAAACGAAAGTGTCGGAAAGCGGGAAAAGCTTTCTTTTGCAAGGGTTTGCATTCGTTTGTCGCGATTGCTGCCCATCTCTGGGAGGAGGAATAATGCTTATTGGTTCCGTGTGCATGTCACACAGTCCGCTGATTGATCGTAACCGGGCCAACCCCGACAGCGAAGCGGGTTTCAATGCTGCGGTGGACAAGGCTGCCAGCTTCGTCAAGGAATCGCGGCCCGATCTGGCGGTGATCATCTATCCCGACCACATCAACGGCTTTTTCTACAACCTTCTGCCGTCCTTCTGCGTCGGGGTTGCGGGCACATCCATCGGCGATTTCGGCACGGCGGTCGGCGCTCTGGACATTCCCGAAGGCCGCGCGCTGTCGCTTGCCCGCTCCATTCTCGATCAGGGCGTGGATACGGCGATTTCCTATCGCATGGATGTCGATCACGGCGCCGTCCAGCCGTATGAATATCTGACCACGCAGTGGCAGATCCCGTCGATCATTCCCGTCTTCGTCAATTGCGCCATGGCTCCGCGTCCCACCTGGGAACGGGTGCGAGCTCTGGGGCAGGCTATCGGCAACTGGGCGCGGGAAGAAGCGGGCGAACGTGTGCTGCTGATCGGCTCGGGCGGTCTATCGCATGATCCGCCGATCCCGAATATTGCCACCGCGTCTGCTGCCGTGCGCCGTCAGCTCATCGAGGGCAATGCGTTGAGCCACGCGCAGCGCCACGCCCGCCAGAGCCGCGCCATGGCGGAAGGCCCAGCACTTGCCGCCGGTCGCTCGGAGATCCTGCCGCTTGATCCGCAATGGGATCGTCAGTTGCTCGCCGCCTTCGAGGCTGGTGACCTGTCTGTTCTGGACAAGAGTTCGGACGAGGAGATAACCCGCACCGGCGGTCGCGGCGGCCATGAGGTACGCAGTTGGGTCGCGACGCTGGCGGCGATGGGTGAGGGCTACCGCGCCGAAACGCTGTTCTATGAGGCCATCGATGAGTGGATCACCGGCATGGGCATCATGACCGCTCGCCCCGCCTGAGACCGTGCCTGAAGAGGCGGTAATCTTTCGAGTTTACCGCCAGCCATCCCCGAAAAGACAGGAAAATCATGTCTGAATTTTACAATTCCGTCTGGAGCGACCTGACCGGTGTCTCCTTCTCGCAGGGTTTTCTCGATGCAGGCGGCATTCGCACCCGCTTCATCTCGTCCGGCACGCCCGACAAGCCGCTTTTGCTGCTGCTGCATGGCACGGGCGGGCACGCTGAAGCCTATAGCCGCAACTTCGCCTCCCATGGCGAGCATTTTCATACCGTCGCCATCGACCTGATCGGCCATGGCTGGACCGACAAGCCGGAAAGCGGATACGAAATTCGCGATTACGCGGCCCATGTGCTGAAGGTCATGGATGCGCTCGGCCGCACAAGCGCTTCCCTTTCGGGGGAATCGCTGGGCGGCTGGGTGGCGGCCTATATCGCCATCCATCACCCGGAACGGGTCGACCGCCTCGTTCTCAACACGTCCGGCGGCTGGACCGCGCATCCGGAGGTGATGAACCGCCTGAAGACCTTATCGATGGAGGCGGTCAACGACCCGAACCCGGAGCGCATTCGCCAGCGGCTGGAATTCCTCATGCACGACAAGAGCAAGGTGAACGACGATCTGGTGGAGACACGCCGGGCGATCTACGCCCAGCCTGCCTTGATGAAGGCGATGCCGGGCATTCTCTGCCTTCAGGAGATGGACATTCGCCGCCGTAACATGTTCACGGATGAGGAAACGCTGAAGATCAAGGCGCCGACACTGGTGCTGTGGACTTCGCATGACCCAACCGCTACGCCCGAGGAAGGCAAGTCGATTGCCGCGCGCATTCCCGGTGCGAAGTTCGTGGTCATGAACGAATGCGGACACTGGCCGCAATTCGAGGATGCCGCCCTGTTCAACACGATTCATCTGGAGTTCCTGCGTGGCGAATGAACTGGAAGACATTGCCGCCGCTCTACGGCAGGCGGAACAGACCGGTCAGCCCATTGCCCCTGTGCGCGACCGGATCACCACGGCGCAGGACGCCTATGCGGTGCAGGAGATCAACACGAAGCTGCGGCTTGCTCGCGGCGGGCGACTGGTCGGTCGTAAGATCGGCCTCACCAACCCCGCCGTGCAGAAGCAATTGGGTGTAGATCAGCCGGATTACGGCATGCTATTTGCCGATATGGACCTCGGCCACGGGGCGGAATTGCCTTGGTCGGAGGGCGCGCAGTGGAAGGCGGAGGCCGAGCTTGCCTTCATTCTCGGGCGTGATCTGCCCTATCAGGATTGTTCGATGGGCGAAGTCATGCGGGCAGTGGAGTATGTTGTACCCTCCCTCGAGATTGTCGGTTCGCGCATTGCCGGCTGGGATATCCGTTTCGTCGATACGGTGGCCGACAATGCCTCATCGGCCTTCTTCACCCTTGGCCCCTCGGCACGGCGTCTGGCGGATGTCGATCTTCTCGATTGCCGCATGGAAATGGTCAACGGCGACGAGGTGGTCAGTCAGGGCGCGGGGCGAGCCTGTCTCGGCTCGCCGCTCAATGCGGTGCTGTGGCTGGCCCGCACCATGGCGGCGGCTGGCCGTCCCCTGTCGGAAGGCGATGTCGTGCTGTCCGGCGCGCTCGGTCCCATGGTGGTGGCGCGTCCGGGTGCCGCCTTTACGGCGCGCATCGAAGGGTTCGGGGAAACCGCAATCCGCTTCGCCAGCGCCTAACCTTGAGGGGGGGGGGCGATAAGGGACCCCGCCTTTTCCTGAAATCTGCCTTTTCCATAAAGCTGCATCCCGTTGGGGTGCGGCCCGGAAAAGCGCGTTCTGAAGCGATGGATTGCGATGAAGCCCGAACTTCTCGTGGTGGTTCCCACCCGTGCCCGCCAGATGGCAGCGCTTGCGCGGGATTACCACCTGCACCGTTACGACGAATGGCCTGCCGACGAAGCTTTGAACATTTTGCAGGCGGTTGGCTCGCGCATCCGTGGCGTCGTCATCAGCGGTGGCGTTGTCTTCGGTCAGCGTGAAATCGAGGCGATGCCTCGATTGGAAATCGTGGCCAGCGCGGCGGCGGGCTATGAGGATATCGATGTCGGGTGCCTGCGTAAGCGTGGCATTACCTTTACCATCGGTGCCACGACTGCCAGCGCGGATGTGGCCGACTTGGGTATGCTGCTTTTGATGGCAGCCCGGCGCAAGCTACTGGCGGGCGATGCGTGGGTGCGTACGGGCGACTGGGCGCGCCACGGCCTTTTCCCCTTTACCCGCTCCAACTCCGGCAAAAGGCTCGGGATCGTCGGCATGGGTGTGATTGGCCGGGAAATCGTTCCCCGGGCGTGCGCTTTCGGGCAGGAGGTCGCCTATACTGCCCGAAGCCCGAAAATGGACGTCGAAGCCCGTTTCGAGCCGGATCTTCTGGCGCTGGCGCGCTGGGCGGATGCGTTGATCGTGATTGTTCCCGGTGGCCCGTCCACGCAGCATCTGATCGACGCGGCTGTGATCGAAGCGCTCGGGCCAGACGGTATTCTGGTCAACATCGCGCGCGGCAGCGTTGTCAATGAAGAGGCCCTGATTGCAGCCCTTGGCAGCGGCGAACTGGGCGGGGCAGCCCTTGATGTCTTCGCGACGGAACCCGCGCCCGATCCGCGTCTGCTGGCTCTGCCGAATGTGACGCTGATGCCGCATCATGCCTCAGGCACTGTGGAAACGCGCGACGCCATGGACCAGCAGATTGTCGATAATCTGGCGGCGCATTTTGCGGGTCAGCCGCTTCTGAGCCCCCTTTACTGAACTTCGTGAGCCCTCCCATGATCGCATTTCTGGATGAACTGCCTGCCGGTATGGCCTTGACCGATCCATCGCTCATGGCGCGTTACCTCACCGATTTCCGCCGCAAGGTGACGGGCCGCGCGCTGGCGGTGCTGAGGCCGCGCTCGACGGCGGAGGTGGTGGATTGCGTTCGCCTATGCCGCAAACGCGGGATTTCGATTGTGCCGCAGGGCGGCAACACCTCCTATTGCGCGGCGGCGACACCGGACGAAAGCGGCCTTCAGGTGGTCCTGTCCTTCGAGCGGATGAACCGCCTGCGCGAAATCGATGTGCTCAACCGTTCAATGACGGTGGAGGCCGGGGCCATTCTGGCCGATGTGCAGGCTGCGGCATGGGCTGCCGGGCTTGAATGCCCGTTGTCGCTCGGGGCAAAAGGTAGTTGCCAGATTGGCGGAAATGTCTCCACCAATGCCGGGGGCATGAATGTCGTCGGTGCGGGTATGACACGCGATCTTGTACTGGGGCTTGAGGTCGTTCTGGCCGATGGCCGCGTGCTGGATACGCTTGAACCGCTGCGCAAGGATAATTCCGGCTATGCCGTCGATCAGTTGTTTATCGGCGCTGAAGGAACGCTTGGCCTTGTCACGGCGGTGACGCTTCGGCTGCGCCGCCGTGCAGAAAAGACGATCACGGCCTTTCTGGCCTGTCCCGAATTGCAAAATCTGCCGTTTCTTCTGGAGCGCGTTCAGGCGGTAACCGGCGATGGTGTGAGGATCTTCGAATATATCGGCCATGCCGCGTTGTCGAACCTGATCGCCATGCGGTCCGGCTTGCGTCTGCCGATCGAAAGTGAAAACCCGCATTATCTGCTGGTCGAAGTGGCAACGACTGCCCCGGCCATGCCGCTTGAAGAGGCATTCGAGACGCTTGTCGGTGAACTCTTGGAAGAGGGGTTTTTGACCGACGGCACGCTGGCGGTGAGTGAGACGCAGCGTCTTGCCCTCATTGAACTTCGCGAAAGCATTCCCGAAGGGGAGGTGCTCTCCGGTGGTTCCGTCAAGCACGACATTGCCGTGCGCCCGTCACGGATCGCCGATTTCATTGCCAGCGCTTCTGCACTGGTCGAGACGAAGGGCAGGGGCGCGCGGCTTTCGGTCTATGGCCATGTGGGCGACGGCAATGTGCATTTTAACGTGCTGGCATCCCCGGACGATGAGGCGATCAGCCTGCGCTGGATCGAGGAGCATCTCTCTCCGCAGATTTATGATCTCGCCCGGCAAATGGGCGGAACCTTCAGTGCCGAATATGGGCTGGGCCAGATCAAGATCAACCTCAACGCCGCCTATGGCAATCCGGTGAAGACGCATCTCATGGCTCGTCTCAAGGAAAGCCTAGACCCGGACCGGCTTCTCAACCCCGGAAAAGTTGTCGTCGCAAACGGAGACAGCACCCGATAATCTTGCCGAATGACAAGAAAAGTTCATGGGGAGATGTCACGTTATTTGACCGAGGCCAGGCGAATGGTTTGCGGTTGAGATCAAGCCACCACGCCGGTCGCAGCCTTCCACTGTGCCATTGCGCGGATACGATGAAGGTGAGTGGCAAGGGCGGAGTTCTTCTGGTGTGGTGGGACGAAGTGATTTCTGAGTGCTGAAAAGACGGAAACGAACCGTTGCAATCCGCCGGTGGATCGAAAACTGTGCATCACCCGCTCTCGTTTTCGCAGAGGTAGATGTGAATTTTCCGCTCGATTGTTCAGGCCTTTGTGCGATCGATGTTCAACGGTCGGCATCACCTCCCGCTTTGCAGCTCCATATGAGCGCAGCTTGTCGGTGATGATCCGCTTCGGCGCTAGGCCTTGTGTTGGTTTTCGTCTGGATCTGGTTCGCTTTTGCGTTTCCAAGCGATCCGCCCCTACCGAGAAAAACCTCGGCCCGTCAGCATCTTGAATAGTCATAGATGGCTCAGTGCGAGATGGAAAAGTGGCTTAAAACTTGCTAAAACTCAACAACATGGAGCAGGAGGCGGCGGATGAACTCATCGAATGCGAGCGTCATGACCTGCTGCCGATCGCGACCGTCGCGACGGTAGTCCTTGTAGCGGAAGGTGACGCCAGTCTCATCAAAGGCGATCAGTCGGCGGTTCGAGATTGTGACCCGATGGGTGTAGCGTGACAGGTAGGCGAGCACTGCTTCCGGCCCGGCGAACGGTGCCTTGGCATAGACCACCCAACGCTTCTTCCGGACTGGCGATAGATGTCGCAAGAAGGCCTGCCGCTCGGCGAGATGGGCAATAGCACCGAAGAAGCCGAGCCGCCCGGCATCGTGCAGAGCGACCAGCCGGGAAGGAACAGACGCATCGCGCCGCAGGTGTAGACGACGTTTGGAACATAACCCTCGCGCTCCTCCGGCTCGGGACGCAGAAGCGGCTCCACAGATCGGCCGATGACCTTTGAGGGGTCGTGCTTGTCGAGAAGCGTCGCGCCGATTGAATAACGCCTGACGGGTCCGACACCGTGGGTAAACAGCAGCCAGCCTTCATCCAACTCGATGGGTGAGTCGCAATTGCCGATCTGGACGAATTCCCATAGATATTTCGGAGCCATCAGAAGGTTGCAGCTATCCCAGTGAATGAGATCGTCCGAATAGATCAGGTAGAGGTTCTCGTTGTCCTGTCGCGCGACCATAGCATAGGGAAACACGGCGATTGGCGGCCTCCGTCAGATAGCCTGACCGAAGCCCATGCGCCGAGAATTCTGCTGGTTCCAAGCTGGCGATCTCCGCTCGCTGCTTCAGGATCGCACTTGTTGAGTTTCAGCAAGTTTTCTGCCCCCGGGGGATGCGGACCAGATCCAGACGAAAACCCACACCAGTTCGGGGGGGCAAAACCTTGAAAACCGCCTATGCGACGATCAAGGGTTTTGAGCTCATGCGTGCTCTACGCAAGGGCCGGGCCGCGATCTTCAACTTGGCCGGCGACATCCGCAGAGAGGCCCGCATCGTGGAACGTGCTTTCGGCATTGGGCCAAGCACGCTCACCGAGATTGTCGCAATCCTCCAGCAGAATTTCGACGCCAAACCATCATGGCTGAAGCGTATGAAAGCCTCTTCACAGCCATCCGGAATATTTGAACAGAGCCCGTTAAAGAGTATACTGCTGCGGGTGCTTTGGGGGCCATGTTCAATGCTGGGCATGAATTCCCGCTTCGCTGGAGATGGGTAAGGCCTCTTCAACCAGTGCCTGATAGTGCGGCGCGCGGCTGCTGTTTTCCCGCCAGTAGAAGCCGACTTCGCGGCGCTCCTCCCAGTCCAGAAACGTCAGCAGCTTCACGTCATCCTCGGCGCGAAATTCTGCCCGCGCGTAGAGTTCGGGAAACAACGAACATCCCATACCGATCGAAACCATCTGCCGGATGGAATCGAGACTGGTGCCTTCATAGTCATCGACAATGACGGCACGGGCGACATCGGCGAGATGGCGAACATTTTCCAGAAGCCGGTGGCCGCTTCCAAGCGCCAGCAGCTTTTCGCCCTTGAGATCGCCCGTGCGGACCGTGTCCTTAGCAGCCAGCCTATGGTCGGCGGGCACGCCGAGAAAGAGCTTTTCGTTGCCGATGCTGCGAAACGCAAGGCCGGACCGCTCCGGGGCCGGCCCAAGTCCGCAATCGAGAACGCCATCCGCGACCGCCACCTCGATGGCACTTGGCCGGTCTTCGCGAATGTAGACCTTGAGGCTCGGAAACTTCCGGTGCAGGCCGGGCAGGAAGCGCGGCAGAAAATAGGGGCCGAAGGTCGGCGCGGTGCCGAGGCGCACCTGCCCGCCAAGGTTCTTCGTGTTACTTACAACGCTATCGATGAGGTCATCGACTGTTGCGAGCGCCAGCCGGGCGCCGCGCGCCATCTCAATGCCGAGCGGCGTCGAGATAACGTTCGTCGAGGTACGCTCGAAAAGCGTGACGCCGAGCGATTTCTCCACCAGCCCCACCTGAACCGAGAGCGTTGGCTGGGAGACGTTGCAGCGTCTCGCAGCCTTGCCGAAATGGCGCAGCTCATCCAGCGCAAGAATATATTCGAGTTGGCGAAGGGTCGGGCGATAGGGCATGGAGCGATTATGTTTATCTATCGCATCGATTTCAACAATGAATTGGAACTATCGATGCTTTGACCCCATTCTTTCTCCTGTCAACGAAAGGAGCCCATCAAATGGACCAGTTTCTCAAGTCGCTTCTCGCCCGCAAGGCTCATGTGCAGTCGCGGATCGATGAAGAACAATCCCGTCCGGTGCCGGACAGTCTCAGGCTTCAGGCCCTCAAGAAGCTGAAACTCCGGTTTCGCGAACAGATAAACTTCATCGAGCGGCACAACCGCCATGCCGGAACCAGCCTCATCCCGGTCGTGCGGCGCAAGACCGTTCCCATCACCTGAACCGTCACCCACAAGCAAGAAGGAAACATGATCATGCAGACCAGTCAGCGATACAGGGCCAAGCCCATCACCAAGCTGCTGGAACACTACAAGGCCATGCGCCATCGCCTGGATGACGCGCTTGGCCGCGGCGAACGCGACTACGCGCTGCTGACCCGGCTTGCCCAAGATATGGTGAGGCTTCGCCGCCGCCTGAAGCAGGAGCGCGCTGCCCGCACCCCGATGATTTCACACTGACCTCACCCACTGACGGTCCGGGCCCCTCTGACGAAAGACGCCGGTTCTTTCGTGATGTCGGACATAGGAACATCGCTCCGGCGGAGGGATATGCCCCATGGAACTGACTTTTCTCTTTGTTGAATGGCTCGGAAAGCCCGCCTGGATGTGGCTTGGCTTTCTCGGCATCGTCATTGCTCTCCTGACCTTCGACCTCGGCGTCCTGCATCGGGACAACCGCGAAATCGAGGTCAAGGAGAGCCTCCTCTTGTCGAGCCTTTATATCTCGCTCGGTCTTGCCTTTGGCGGATTGGTGTGGTGGCAGCTCGGCCCCGAACCGGCCATGAACTATGTCACCGGTTTCGTCGTTGAAAAGACGCTTGCCCTCGACAACGTCTTCGTCATCGCCCTCATCTTCTCCTTCTTCGCCGTTCCCCGCCTTTATCAGCACCGCGTTCTGTTCTGGGGCATCCTCGGCGTCATCGTACTGCGCGCGATCATGATCGGCGTCGGCGCCACGCTTGTCGCCCAGTTCTCCTGGTTGCTCTATATCTTCGCGGCCTTCCTCATCGTCACCGGCATCAAGATGCTGGTGATGAAGGATGCGGAACCGGATGTGGCCAACAATCCGCTGATCCGCTTCATGCGCCGCCGCCTCAACGTGACTGACGAGCACTATGGCGAGAAGTTCTTCATCAGGAAGGCCCATCCGGACACCGGCAAGATGACCCTTTTCATCACGCCGCTCTTCATGGCGCTGGTTCTGGTGGAAGTGGCGGACGTGATCTTCGCCGTGGACTCGGTGCCGGCCATCTTTGCCATCACCACCGACCCGTTCATCGTCTACACCTCGAACATCTTCGCGATCCTCGGCTTGCGCGCCCTCTACTTCGCGCTTGCCGCCATGATCCACCGCTTCCGCTATCTGAAGCCGGCACTTGCCATCGTGCTGATCTTCATCGGCTCCAAGGTCTTCGTCGCCGACCTTCTCGGACTGGAAAAGTTCCCCGCAGCGCTCTCGCTCGGCCTGACCTTCGCCATCATCGCAACGGGTGTGGTGTGGAGCCTCGTGAAGTCGCGGACGGATATAGAACGCGTGGCGTAATGACTGAACCCGACCACCGGAGCGTCTCTCCCCGTTCCGGTGGTCGGGCCTGTTTGCGGCACGGACCCTGTTCATGCTGGACTGAATTAAAGGCGCGGATCTGAGAAAGCCGACAACGGCAGAGCTAAACAAAGGGGTAAGCCGCAACAGCCTTGTGCGGGCCGTCAATCTCCATCGCCTCGGCGGTGTCAGCGATCGCAGCCAGAAAAAACTGTGATGTTGCCGGAAGCGGCGAATGCAGTCGGCCTGCGTTTCACCGGCGTCGGGCTTTATCTCTCGCGCCTGCCTTTCGATCCGGTAGCGCTGCTCGAAGAACCTGAGCGCTTACTCCGGCGGGCCGCAGCCATTCTTTCTCGCCTTGAGGGCATCAACGAAGCGCCGCCTGGAGTGAGCCATGCATCCGACATAGGTGCCGGACACCGTCCGGGCGCGTGTTTAGTTGGAGATTGGCATCATGACACTCAATTATTGTGTTTTTCGAATACACAGCCATGTTAAGGCTTAATAATCTGTAAAAGCCTGAATAGCCCCGAATTTTGTAGTCACCTCTGGTGAAACGACTATGTCCACGTCCGCAGACGCTGGGTCGCTACCTCGCAGGCCGCATGAAATCTCAAAGCAACCTCGCCGCCCGCCCACTGCGCCGCGTCGCACTGTTGTAATAACTCGACGCCTGCTGCACCGAGCGGTGTCGTGACTGCTCCATCGCCTCGGGAAGGGGGACCCCGCGATTGGCGGCTTCGGTCAAATAGCCTGAGCGCAGCCCATGCGCGGAAAACTCCGCTGGCTCCAGCCCGGCCATCTCCGCCCGCTGCTTCAGGATCGCATTGACGGATTGCGGGTCGAGCGCCCGCTCAGAAATCGTGCCCCAGCGCCCGATCCCCCGGAAGACGCTGCCCCTGTCGATCCTGGCCGCCACCATCCAGGCCTGTAGCGCCTCGACCGGTCGGCCGGTCAGATAGACGATGTCATCCTGCTCGCCGCTGGTGGTTTTGGTCCTGCCGAGATGGATGGCCAGCGAGGGGAGGGGAGGGCCGTCGGCGATCGCGATCGGTGCCTCGGCGGATAGTTGCTCGACACGCAAGCCGGCGATCTCGCTGCGCCTGCGGCCGCCGGAGGCAAAGGCGACCATCAGGATGGCGCGGTCGCGAAGATCACGGAGATTGTCCGTCGCACAGGTCGCCAGCAGCTTTGCCAAAACATCACCGGTCACCGCTTTGGCGCTCTTGCGTCGCCGCATCCGCGGCACGGCCCGAACGGCAAGGCGAATGGCCGATTTGAGCGCTGGCGAGGAAAATGCGCCGGTGAGGCCGCGCCATTTGGTCAGCGTCGACCAGGAGGCCAGCCGCCGACGCACGGTATCGGGTGCATGCGGTCCGACCGACCTCAAAAAGCCTTGATCCCGGAGATCTTGCTCCACGGTGATCGGCATGCCGTGCTCCGGATCGGACTTCTTCTTCTCCGGATCCCACAGGTGATGGGCAACGAATTTTAGAAGAAGGGCTTCCTGTGCCGGCCAGGGTAGGGGAGTGCCGGTGGCCGCCAGCGACCAGGCCTGCAGGTAGGCGAGATCGGACGTCAGGGCCCGAAGCGTATTTTCGCCCATGCCCTCGTTGACCAGATGGCGCAGGGTTTCGATATCCTGGTCGGTCAAGAGACCGGCGAGCTCGTCGCGCCGGTCCATCGGCAAGACAGCTGCGATCGTGTCGAGGTCGCGAATACGTCTGTCGACGGGATCGAGGCCGGAGTTTGTCATGCCATCGACGACGCAGGATGGAGTTTCAGATCCGTCTGTCCAAAGTCATGCCCCTTGAACAGCAGCGGCACTTTGGCAATAGCGGCAACAGCATAGGAGAAGCAGTCGCCCATATTGAGCGCAGCGGGATGGCGACCTCGGCCGAACCGCTCGAAAGCATCTTCCGCCGCCCGATAATGTTTCTCGTCAAACGCGATGGCAGTGACGTTTGCGGTGTCAGCGAGGCGCTTTATGATCTTTGCCGCACTGGGAAAGCCTTTGCCCGACAAGACCATCCGTGCTTCGAGCAGGGTCGGCCAGCCGATGATGACAGTCTCGCGTCCCAGCAGTTGCCGGAACGTGTCTGCTTCCGGCTCATCTATGGCGATGGCCAGGATCACCGATGTATCGACGGCGATCATATCGGCAAACCGTTCTCGTCGTAGAATTCATCGTGAACGGATGTAACGCCGGGTGCGATGTTGCGCCGGTCTTCGGCTGCCAGATCCCAGACGGCGTCCATCGGCGAGCGGATCTTGTCGTTTCGCAGCTCCTGATCGTAACGTTCGAGCGCCTGCTCGACGAGTTTGTTGATTGGCAGGCCGGTGCGGCGGGCGAGCGCGTGCGCCAGGTCTCTTGCCTTGGTGCTGCGCACGGACAATTGCGGTTCGGACATGCGGCTTCCTCGCTGAATTCGTGGCTACACTATAGGGATTAGCGGGTCAGATGGCAAGAAATCTGCCGTTGCTGGCTAACCATCGATAAGGGGTACTTATCGAGGATTAGGCGAAACGCGGGTGCTAGGCCGGATCGACATTCATCGCATCCACATCATTGCGGCGCTGATATAGACGAAGCCCATGAAGTGAATAGTCCTGCGGTCATAGCGTGTTGCGAAGCGACGGAAGTGCTTCATTCGACCGAAGCATCGCTCGATACGATTGCGGTTGATGTAAGCGATTGGGTCATGTGGGATGATGACCTTGCGTGATCGGTTTGACGGGATAACAGCCTCTGCCCCCATGACGGCAATGATCTCACGCAAGGCATTGGCATCATAGGCCTTGTCGGCGAGAACGGCCTTGCCGGTCTGGCCTTCCAGAAGAGCTGGCGCCTGCGTGATGTCACCAACCTGGCCTGCCGTCACGATGAACCGTAGCGGTCGGCCGAGCGCATCGGCCAGCATGTGGATTTTGGTGGTCAGTCCGCCTCGGGAGCGCCCCAGCGCCTGATCCTTGGCCCCCCTTTTCCGGAAGCCGCCTGCTGATGAGCGCGAACGATCGTGCTGTCGATCATCAGATATTGGTTGTCACGGTCAGCGGTCAATGTCTCGAAGACCCGCTCCCAGATGCCGGTATGGCACCAGCGGCTGAAGCGCTTATGCACCGTCTTCCACTTGCCATAACGTTCCGGCAGGTCGCGCCAATGCGCACCTGAGCGCAGAACCCAAAGACAACCGTTGATAAACGCCCGGTTGTCCGAGCCGGTCCGGCCGGGGTCACCGGCCTTGCCGGGTAATAGTGGTGCAATTTGCGTCCACTGCCCATCGTTCAACTCATATCGCTTTGCTGCCATCCAAGCGCTCCGTGTGCAACACGGCAGCCTATGAATCAGCGATCAGGTGATTTGGGAATCCTGAATGTCGATGCCGCCTAGAACACGGCAAAAGATCGTTTAACAACCTTTACGGGAGACTAGCTTCCGGAGCGGAAGTCGCAGGGGAATGTCGCGAAGATACCTTGGGCCAGAGGGCATTTCAAAATCTGACGAATAATCTGACCTGTTTCAGTCGAGTAGAACGCAGTTGACGAAAACCTAAGATTGCATCATGCTTGAACTGTAAACCAGTCGAGCTGGGGGCTAATATGGCGGATATACTAAGGAGATTTTCTCGGACAGTTGTTATCGTCTCGCTTGTGGTTGCTGGCGGATGTGGCGGGCCTCAGTTTCGCGAGGAAACAGGCAATACGCCCGTCGTTCCAACCCAAGCGGTAATCGATACTCTGAAATGCGGATTGTCGAATTCTGTTAAGCTCGATACCCTTGATCGGAGTGGAATCCGATCGGCAACGGCCGTGGTGAAGCTCGACGTCAACATCGTGAACGGCTCGACGATTAATGGCTCAGCCTCTGCCGGTATTCCAATCTCGGGTGGAGCTGGAACATTTTCGCCGAGCTTTTCAGCCTCCCGCGAGGCGACCCTGACGAACAACACGACGACGGAATTCGACATCGCCATCTCAAGGGGTGACGACGCAGCCTGCCAATCTATCCGCGGACGCTTCCAAGACGCGGGCTTCTCATCTTGGCTCACCCAAAACATCATAGACATCAACCGTGCTGTGGCTGGGCCGCCTTATGCTTCGATGAAGAAGTATGTCTACGACAGCCATTTCATCGTGAAAAGATCGATGAATGCGGGCTTGTCGTTCGAAATCGTTCCCGTGAAGCTCGGCGCGTCCGTCGATACCTCCCGAAGCGATATCCAGCACATCAACGTGACGATTGTGGCAGTGAGCGTCCGGGACGGGAAAAAAACCGGGGACGGCGGAAGATGGTTTAATACTGAGCGCGGAGGGCTTTAGATGATCGGAAGACGTAGCTTTCTGAAATTTACCGGGTTCGTGCCAGTCTGCCTGTGTTGTGGACCGGGCAGTGGTGCGCAGGCGCAGGAAGACGAGCCACTTCTCTGCACAGAGTTGATGATGCCCAACTTCGAGGAGTCACTCAAGATTGCCATCGACGAGAATCCAGAGAACGATCCCATTCGGGAAAATCTGCCCAGATCGGAGGCGATCTCTCTTTATAAGAAGAAGTGGAATCCAAAGCGTCGGCTTCTCAATGTCAGCTTCCTCGACGAGCCGGCCTTTATTGACAAAGTCATCGGCTACGCTCGCGGATGGGAACCGCATATGGGAATACGTTTTCGTTTTGGTAATTCGGATGCCGACATACTCATTTCGTTCGAAAAGGGAGGCTCTTGGAGCTACTTGGGCACGGACAGCCGTTACTATGCTCAACGGGGACAACCGTCAATGAACTATGGGTGGTTCAGCGCATCGACCTCGGAAGAAGAGTTTCGCAGGGTTACCCTACACGAATTCGGCCACGCACTTTCCTTGGTGCACGAACATAGTCATCCAGGCGGGCGTATCAGCTGGAACGAGAAGGCCGTGTTCGCGTATTACGCCAAGCAGGGGTGGTCCGAAGACGACGTGAGGGCGCAGGTCTTCCGCAAATATCAGCTGAGTCAGGTCAACGGATCTAACTATGATCCGACTTCAATTATGCATTACGCGATTGATCGTCGACTGGTCACGGATCCCGCCGACGCGGTGGGGTGGAACACTCAGCTTTCCGATCTCGACAAGACGACCATTGCGAAACTCTATCCGAAGACGAGAACAAATCTCCCGAAGTAGGTGGTTCATGTTCAATGCGCTCCTTGCAAAAGTTCTGGTAATTCTGCTCGCATTGTTTGGAATTTCAGGCGTCACTCTAGCTCAGGGTCGCTTTGGAGTGAACGAACCGCAGCGGGTTGTCGATCTGTGCGAGATTGACCCTAAAGCGTGCGACGCCGCTTTTTTAAGAGCTCGCGACCATAATTGGCGCGTTGCGCCGTTGTGCGTTCTCGATCCTTGCGCATGCTCACGCTGCAACAGTCTCGCTTGGGAGCGAGTAGTCGGCACTGAGAGCTTATCTGCCGCCGAAAACGCTCTCTCAGAAAGCCTTAAGGCCGGCAGCCTCGAATTGGTCGGCGCGAACCCGATCATTGTTTCGCCTGCGCCGGCATATGACGGGCTTTTGGGCGAACGCACGTCTAAAGCGGCCATAAACGAGGGCACTCCCATATTCCGACTGAATCGGCAGGCGCTCGAGGCGAGCGCTCGCCACGATCATCGAGAGGGGAGGATCTGCAGTGCATCAAGTTCCCGGCCGGCTGATGTGTGGCATGAACTCACGGTTCGGCGTAACGAAACCCGACAGTGCAGTAGTGCGGCGGAGCTCGTCTTGGACCAGAGAGACGTTCTGGGGGCGGCCAAATATATCGCAATCATCGCCGGTACCCGCAGCCGTGACCAGGAAAAAAGCGCCTTTAAGCTTTTCGATGATTACAAAGAGCAATGTCTTTATACATTGAGCGAGTACTCGACGTCGAGCTCTCTGGGCGCACTGCTTGGCTCAAACTTCACGGCGACTGCCCGTTCTTCCATCGGTCGCCTCAGCAGGCTAGGTGAGCCCGTCTACTGTACGGCGGCGATCGCAAAAAGAGCCGATCAGTCTATTGGACTTATTACAGCGGCGCATTGTATCGGGGACGTGACACGGGGGGCTGGCGACGGTCGGCTCCAATATGCTGCTAATAACTCGAAAATGTTGTTCACATCCTTCGATGGTGCCGAATATCTTGTCGAAATCGATGAGGACGTCATCGGTTACGATTACGCCGCGAGTGACGACAGCGCGTTCATACCGCTAACTGAGGGTGGTGTACTCTCGGTAACGCCCTTCGAAATTGGAAAGACCCCCGAGCTTTGGTCGCCGCTATACATCGTTGGCGCAAATCCTTTCCTTAGTGCGCTTGCAAAGGCGAAGGATCCAGAAGGCTACAATGCTTTCAGCGCAGCCAGCATATCTCTTGAGGCGGGTTGTCGCGTCTACGGTATTTCTGACCGGAGTGCTTTCCATAACTGCCAAACCGAGAAGAGCATGTCGGGCAGTCCAATTTTCGTTTCGCGTGCAGGGCGCGCCGAGCTCGTTGCTGTCCAGTCAGGCGAGGCAAGCAGCCCTAAGGTTCCCGAATGTGGAGATGGTTCAGCGGCGGCCGCCAATGTGGGCACTCTCGTAGCTCCATAGCCCGGCCGGCAGTGCTAAAGCCCAGAGGCCTTGGTGAGATTGACGCGGAACCTGTCACGCCGCCGCTGATATCTGCGGGTCATCTCCGCTGAGGCATGACCGAGCTGTTTCTGGACATAGCGTTCATCGACCTCGGCCGAGGAGGCGAGGCCCGCTCTCAGCGAATGTCCGGAGAACTTGAAGACGCGCTCGATCTCGCTGAGATCGCCGCGAACGCCAGCGGTCATTGCGGCCCTTTTCACAAGCCGCGCCACTTCCTTGTCGTTTAGACGCTCCGACCCGACAGCTTTTCCTTGCCCTGTCACCCGACGAAACAGGGGGCCATGAGCCAGCTTGGCGAACTTGATCCAAGTCTCGATTGCGGCGACCGGGCAGGTCGCATCGGCCGAGCCGCGGCCAACCTCGACCTCTCGCCATCCGGTTTTACCGCGCAGGGTAATAAGCATGCCCTTGTCGAGGATTTCGATCCAGCCGCGGCCGTCTTCGGTCTGGTTGGCCTTCAAATCGAGGCCAACGATCTCTGAACGCCGAAGACCGCCAGCAAAGCCGATGAGCAACATAGCCCGATCCCGCAGGCCGCGCAGAGAGCCGCGATCAAGCGTCTCGACCATGGCGATGATGTCTTCAGCCCTGACCGCTTCCTTCTGGACCGGCGGCCTGGCGTGGCTGTTGCGGATGCCGGCCATCACCGTCGCAATGTGCCTGTCTTTGCGATCGAGCGAGAGACCGCGCTGGGCATAGTTCCAGCTGAGGGACGAGAGCCGCCGCTCGATGGTCGAGACGGAGTTAGCCTTGGCGTCGCGTGCAGCGGTGCCCGAGGCACTGCCGGAAGCGCAGGCGGTGATATAGAGCCCGACGGTTTGAGGATGCGGAGGAAGAGGAGCTAGGTTTGACCGCCGGCACCACGCCGAAAAGTGCTTCCAGTCTGCGGCGTAGGCTTTGCGGGTATTCGCAGAACTCGCGGCTTCAACGTATCCCCGGGCGCGATCGACAAGGCTGGTGAGGTGGGTCGCAGAGTGATCCGCACCGGTAGAGGAGGGGAGGGCGTTTTCGCCTGACACCTGCGCTGCGGAAATATCAGCGGAAACCGCCGTGCTTAGAGACGGCGCTGAGGTCTCCTCGACGTGAATTTCGGTGTTCTGCTCGGTGATTTGGTCCATTTCATTATAATGAACATAACGTCCGATAATGCAAGATTATCGGACGTTTTATATCGCTGACAGGCCGTGCGGTTTTGTGGCAGTATGCTGGTGTAAACCGCACCCATGAGATATGCTCGCACGCATGGACTCGATCACTCTCGCTACTCCATCAACGTTGACATGGGCGCACAGTCTTCCGAATTGGGCGCTGTCGCGCAACACCGACATCAGCGAGGTTGACGCGGCCTTTTCCGCCGGCATCGCACTGAAATTGCTAGATGATTTGATCCGTGCCGATCCGGTATGGCTCGGCTGCTGGCGTGACCGCCTCGCCCTGAAATCGGCAGTTGTCTGCGCCAGGATGACAGGCCGAAATGAGGAGGAACCTGCCATCCGCGATGCGGTAGTCATGACGGCGGCAGGCGACGATCCGGGCCCGGCAGGCCGGCTGCTTTTGGCCACACGAATGCTCGTGCGCCGATCAGGATCAATCAGCTCACCCATCGTCAGGGAGCTCGCTGATCTGCTGGGGATGAAATGGGACGACAGCCTTGCCTCGATCCCCGATATCGTCGACTCTTCAAATCAGTCCGGGCGAGCAGCACCCTTTGCGGTGGCGGACCTGATAACGGCGATCTCTGCCGTTCGCCCGGACGCCGAGGTCATGGCGCTAGGCGTGGCCGAGGTGGTGCTGGCGCAGAAGCTGAAATGGCCAAGACCCGTGCCGCTGTTGCTCCCCGAGCGTTTCGGGTCTGCCTTCCGCACTATCGGTGGTCGCGGTCGCATTCGACCGGGCGAACCTGCCTATCCGAGGGCAGTCTGCCTGGCACTGGTCGACGGCGTCGCGACGGCACTGCGGTCTGGTAGGGAGATTGATCGGCGAGCGGTTCGTCTGCTCGCGGTGGCACCGAAACTGCGAACCAAGGGGGCTGAACCCGTCGTCCGGAAGCTGCTGAATGAAGACGCTGTCTCGGCGACGTCGCCCGGAGGCCAGCTGTCGCGCTGGGCCGCGGCCCGCCTGTTCGAACGGCTCGAGGCTTTCGACGCGGTGCGTGAATTGTCCGGCCGCTCATCCTTCCGAGTTTTTGGGTTATGACTATGGCTGGGCCGTCCGCTGCAAAGTCCTCGCGTCGGAAGATGAAACCCGCCGATGATCGTCTGTTCGATCGCGAGCTTGACGATCTTCCAGCTGAGCTGCGCTGGCGCGAATGGATGATGCGGATCGAGGCGGTGATCTTCGCCTCCGCCGAGCCCGTTAGCCGCGAGACGTTGGCTCGTGTTGTTGGTCGGGATTGCAGCATCGACCTCCTGATCGATGACCTAGTGGACGAGTTGCGGGATCGGCCTTATGAGCTGGTGTCGGTCGCCGGCGGCTGGCAGCACCGTACGCGACCGCGCTTTGCCGACACGATCCGTGCGTCCTCCGCGCCAACGAGGGGAGGGGCCGGGGAGCTCTCGGAATTTGAGGCGATGGTGCTCGTGGCGGTCGGATATTTCCAGCCAATCACGCGCGGGGAGTTGTCGAAGATCTTCGGGAAAGAGGTAAGCCGCGATACCATCGGTAATCTACGAGGGGCAGGTTTCATCGGTTCGGGGCCGCGTAGTCCCACTCCTGGGGCGCCATATACCTATGTTACCACGCCGCACTTTCTTTCGACCTTTGGCTTGGACACTTTGCGAGATCTGCCTGATGTCGATGCACTCGATGATGCGGGGCTGCTCAGCAGGCCGCCTATTTTCGATCATACGTCCTCAATGCACCTGGACGACGAAGAAGACTGAGGCGTTCTCAATCATCGTCAGACAAACATTGTTTATGCAGCTTTCTCCTGCCGCGACCGGATATCAGTGATCCATCTTTCCAATGCGTCGATTTCCGCATCGATCACCGATGGCGCGGGCAGCCGGGGATTGATCTCACCGGGCTGACTGTGAAGGAGTGCTGAGCAGCGACCGAACGCATCCCGCATAGCGGTGCAGTCGGCATCCGTGAGGACGGTGAGCTTGATGAGGCCGGTCGTGTCGACCTTTCGAGACAGACGGCGAATCACTGGCCCCACCACTTCCTCGACGCCGCGCTCCCAAGTCGTCCGGAGTTGGTCCTGAAAGGAGGTCACCTCCCGCAGCCATTTCGCCTGGTCGCCGCGTTCATGATGGATTTTGACGTTGGCGAGGTGCGCTTTCATTCCGTCGATGACCTTATCGAGCGGCATAACGTTTGCCGGCGGATCCTGATGGCAAAAACCGGCATTTTCCGCGCCGCGACTGATTAGGCGATACGCCACCGGTGTCGCTTCCCGATCTTTGGCTGCGCGGCTGGCTTCATCGAGGAGGAGCAAAAACGCCATGTCGTGGGTAAAGACGATCACTTGGCGGGTCTGGCCGGCCTCGGCCAAACGTGCCGCGACCCTGTCACGATGCAAATGGTCAAGCGAAGATACAGGATCGTCGAACACGATTGTCGACTGTGCATCGATGGTTGACAGTTCTGCGAGGAAGGCCGCCAGCGCGACGCAGCGATGCTCGCCTTCGCTCAGGACCTTGCCGACCGGCTCGTTTGGCTTGTTGATCAACCGAACCTGGAAGAAGGGGACACCAGCTGTGGTCTTGGCCTGTTGAAGTTCAATAGCGAGGCCGGCAACGCCGAGCTTGTCCGCCTCGATCGCAAATCTCGATCGCAGACGATTGGTCACAAGAGCTTGTGCGACACGGGAGCTCTGGGTCGTGATCTTGTTTGTGGTTGTGTCCTTGCTGGCTTTCTCGATTGCCTCGATAGCCGAGAGGCGATCAATCTGGGCCAGAACATCCGCTTTCACCACGCCGAGCCACTTGCGATCCTTATGGTCTTCATACTCTGCGATAAGCGCGGCTCGTTCCGGAGAGTTAGCCTCCGACTGCAGGCCTGCTATACGGGTGGCGATGCCACCGAGAGCAACGCGCAGTGGATCAATCGAAATAGCGGCGGCGGGCGGAAGATCAGGTTGTTCGGCAAGGTGGTGTGTTCGAAGTATGGCGCGCAGCCGCCAAGCCGAGCGGAGAATCTCGCCGCGAAGGATGTTCGCAGTTTGCTCCTGGCCGACGTCATCTCGGACCGTCGCGACGATCTCCGCGAGGGTTTTCATGGAAATGGCGCACGACGAGACGTCATCAAGCTTCTCATTATACGAGTCGGCGGCCTCCTCTTCTCGGCGCTTGCTTTCGTCCTGCACGAAGGCTTCGAAGCTGCTGAGCCTCTTTGAAGCTTCCTCACTGAGCGATTGATGGCAAAAGACGCAATGGGCTCCAGACCCAGTTACAGGGAAAAGCTGGTCTGGATAGGCGGATGCTCGGGAGTAATTTCGTGCCGCTTCCCACAAGGCCTTCCAGACGTCAGAGCCGATGTCAGGCAGCGGTTCATCAGCGAACAGGTTGGCGGAGGCGGCCGCGGCGGCCGAGCGCGCCGTCGCGTATTGCGTATGGGCCTCGCGTAGCGCTATTCGGCTTTCCTCTGTGGTTCCGGCCACGATCTTCTCGAGCTGCTCGATCACGGATTTGATACGAGTTTCCTGGCTCTGGAGCGTACGAACCGTACGCACGGGATCGCTGGCCAAGTCTGTGGTGAGGGTTTGAAATCGGATTTCTTCGTCCGCCGTCAGACCTGCGAGCTTCTCGACGGTTTCAAGCTTTGACTTGCCCGAAAGGCCGGCGATCAGCTTGCCGACGGGCGTGTCAGGCTTGCATTCGGGCTTCGACAGGATCGCGGGTGTCTGTTCTTGGAGCGCCCTTATCTCAGCCGCCAGTTTCGCCTTTACATCCTGGCATGCCTGCGCAAGACCGGCGAGGATCCTGAGCGGCATGGGCGTATAGGCGAGGTCGTTCGTGTTCTCGACATGGACATTGGCAGTGCGCGAGTCAAAGACGCTGACCGCCGAGAGCAATGGATCAGGCGCACTCCCCTGGGTCCAGGATGCGCTTCGCTTTTGACCGCCAATGAAGAAATCGACGCTGGCCGTCGGCGTGCCAGAGCCGGCCGCATAGATGTTGGGCAGAATCGCGTCGCCCTTCGGCGAGCGGGCCCTGCAGAGTTGCTTCAGGACACGGGCGTAGCCGGATTTGCCAGCGCCGTTGTCGCCGTAGATGACGGTCAGACCCGTTTTGCCAAAAGAAAGGCGTTCGCCCGGGGCCAGCGCGTTGACATGGGAAAGGCTGTGAAGAGCTCCGAGACTGACGACAGCGTGGCTAGCAGCTGGGTCCCGGATGTGGCTCGCGGTGAGCGGTACTGCTGTCGCGTCGCCCTTGCAGATCTCGACAAGCGCATTGATGTCTGCTGCGTCCAGCTTGGTCTGGCTGTACAGCCGACCAAGCGCGTCGCGTTGCCAGGCCGGCAGGTCTACCGACCATTTGAGAATGTCGGCGAGCGCTGTCGCTTCGTTGGAAAGATCATTCTCCTGCGCTTGCATCCATCGACCCCGTGATCTTGCCGTGTCTAATGTGACCGGTTGTTTCCTGTTGAAGCTTATGATTGGTCGCCGCTGGTTCAGGTGCTGCCGATGATGCGACGCTCTTCACCGAGTGGGATGATCCAGCCTCCGGCACGATCGGAACGCGCAAATTCATCCGCAGCCACTATCTGCTTCAGGCGTGTACGAACGGTTTGCAGCTCTGCGTCGATCGCGGCGCGAATGAGATCCCGTTCGATTCCGACAAAGATCGGACGAAGGTTGAGGCGCGCGAGCGTCTCCTGATCGGCGGGCGTGACGTCCGTGTCGTTGGCAGGCCCGGCACGAGTGACGATCCCTCCGATCAGTCCGCCCATGGCTGTGGCCTTTTCCATTTCTTTGACTGGAACTGCGTCCAGCAGTGAGCGGGCGCGTTGGAGGTCTCTTTGAACCCCTCGTGCGAAGGACTGGCGGGTGAGGTTTCGGAGGGTGTTGGCGAGCTCCGCGTGCCCAAGCGACGTAATGAGATTGGCGATATGGAGACGGAGAAGCCCGACGAAGAGCGCATCTTTCTCCTCGTCTGAGATTGGTTCGCCTTCATCGACCGGATCACGGACCGAGAGGTGGGCGTCGCTCGGACTCGGCGCCGCCATGCCCCATCGGGTCGCTATGGCAATACGTTTCACTGTGACTTTGCGGCCTCCGGCGGTAATATCTATCCGTCCTGCTTGAGCCCATGCACGGTTTAATGCTTTCGCAGGGCCGCCATTGTCATGGCAGCCCTTTGCCTCGGCTACAGTCAAGGAGGAGAGGTCCGATGCGCAGGCGATCCAATCGGGCAAGTCGCCACGGGACAAGCGCGTGACCTTGACCTGTCGGCGCCGATCAAGATCAACGGTGCGGCTACCTAGATGCGCGAAGATCGAGAGATTGAAATAGCGCTCGAGATAGGCTCGAGCGACAAAGCGCCCGAACAGGCCAGACAGCGCGACTTTGACTTCTCGCGCCTGCCCGAGCGGCTCCCTGAAGATGAACGGCGTCCCAGCACCGGTCGGAGCCAGCAATGCGTCGAGGATCGACCATGCGCCGTAGGCTGCGCCAGGGGTCTGCAGGACCTCACGGATCCCGGCATCTTCGATTTCAGTCACGTCCAGATCGACGGTAGCAGTATTGACCGGACTGGCAGAGACCGGATCGAAGCTGTGAAAAAATGTTCTCGTCATGCTGTCAGTGCCACCCCAAGCTTCACTTTGAATGCAATTTTAGGCTGGCACCTATTCTTCATCAGCCACGTCATCGTCCACATCATCGGCAACATCTGCTGCAGGTGGCCGATTGGTTTCTCGACCCTGGAATGTCTCCGGCGGATAGTGATTTTTCAGTTCGTCATAAACGTCGCCAGCTCTCGCGTACTTCAGTAGGCGGAATCGAACCACCAAGCGCTCGAAGTCTTTGGCAAAATCATTGAGCGCATTGCATCCTGCGATACTGGCTTCGAAGCTGGTCATCTGACCGCGGACAAGGTTTCCGAACTCGTCCTTTTCACTGGCGCTGAGATGGGTGTCGCGCTCTACCCGATCGAGAGTTTCGTATACGAGACGAAAATACGCTCCGAGCGTGCTCTCGTACCTGCTGTGAACTTTTTCGGCATAAAGATCAGAAAGCTGTTGCCTATTCAGGCTCCCGCCCGCCCGCTTTTCTTTTCGAATCCAGAACCGCATCTCGCGGTATGCCGCCCGAAATGCTTGGTGGCCTCTCTTATTTCGCTTCGTCGCTTTGGGATTAGCTTGTAGATAGTCCTCAGAATTGATGAAGCGCACATCTTGGCGGTTCTCACGTATGACAGCTAGGAGCTGAAAGAAATTATCTTCAAATCGCTGGCGGTGCTGATTCTGCTCAGCGTTGAGGATCTGTAGTTGCTGTCGGGCTAGATCTTCTCTTTGCTGCTTCAGTGTGAAAAGAACCGCAACGAAGGCGAGCGCGGAAAAAAGTGCATTCAACGCACCAAACGAGTCACCCCATTGTCCGATGGTCGACGGCTCCCAATTCACGCCTAGATGATCGAAGACTGCTTTCTGCAACAACCATGCAAACCAAAACAAAATCAAGACAGTTGCAGCAAGATAAAGAAGTAACGTTCTCATGTAGTTCTCTTCAATAAAGGCAAGTTCGCGTGGTTCGATCTTGTTTCACTGTTGCAAGGAATAAATGATTTCTCGCCCCGTCGTGGAACGCAGCTGCACTTGCAATTAGGTGTGAATTTCTGAATCGTGCGTTTTCCGTGCAAGTCTCCATGCCCAACCTTGGCTCGACGGAAAAACATCGATGCCTAAGGTGATGTTCTGTTCAAGATGTTGTTGATGGTTATCGAACGATCCTTTGAGAAATATAATCTTCGCAGATGTTTGAATGCAATGATCTGCAACCTTAAATAGGAAGGATATGCCTAAGTCGACTGCGGGGGAATAGCCATGTCTACGACTGAATCGGAAAAGGACGATGCGACAGGGTCTACCCTGCCAAAGATCCAGATATCGGTGCAGGGTTTCACCAATCAGTATGGAGCAGAATGCCTCGGTAGGGAGATGTTTCATATCCTGCGGGAAGTGGGGGAATACATCGACATTCGCACGCTCGATGGCGTAACGATCGCGATCGATTACGACGAGGCACTTCGTGAACTTGATCGCGGCGTGGAAGGCCTTCCGCCTGAAACACGTACGAACGACGAGGCACTTGCTGGAGTGGGTAAGAGTATCGTCGTCATGCGAGACGGTGTCGTTAAGACCCATATCGTTCTCTCGGCCGGACCGATATGCCCCATCGTCATCGAAGAAGCCGAGCGAGACGAAAATGATTTCCGGACGGCTATCGCGATTATTGCCCACGAGTGCGCTCACGTGGAGGAGAATGCGTATCGCGAGGATCATTTCCCAGGGGTGCATTTTCAACGTCCTTCTGGCCAGTTCATACGTGATCATCAACAGCATTTCGCGGAGGCATGGTGGGGCGAGTATGCGGTGTGCCGTATGTCCGCAGGATTTGCCGTTCAAGAAGAGGCGCGCTTCCGAGAAAATCTTGCGCTTCGTCTGACAGATTGCCGTCGCAAGGTGCGTGACGCGATCCGGTCGTACCGGCGGCATGGCAACGTTGTGCGGGTTTTCAACGAAGTCGGAAGCATCATTCTTGAGCCACTTCGAATTGCCTCTTACTTGATTGGCCATCTCGACGGGGTGAACGAAAATGACACGCTCAGTGACATTGCTCCCGAAATTCCCACCGAGGATAGCGCCTTCATCACCGCGATCGAACAGCTGGCGGAGCACTTGCGCCGTCTCTGGGACACGCGAGGCGACTGGGAAAGTTACGACACCTTGATCGATCTAGGTGCGCTTGGATTTGATCTTTTAAAGCAATTTGGTGTCCACGCCGCCCCACAGTCGGACGGCCAAGCTTATATTAACGTTCCGTTTACCGCCGACACGTTTCCACCGGGCACGACACAGGAAGATATTCTGCGTGCCATGATGGGCGGCTTCAAATTTTGATGGCAGTGTGAGGTGACAAGGGAGAGGTCAACATGGGGGAAGGGCATACAAGCCGAGGCAAATGGTCAGAGAAGTCTGTTCCACACAAAGGATGGAACTGTGTCGGCGTAGACGACCTGGAGGAGCCTTCGCAACTGTGCCAGATGTGCGAAAGTGTCGAGATCCGGTACGTCCATTTCATGGAGCACCCGGATTATTCCGAAACACTGGCCGTCGGCTGCTATGACCTCGACTGGGACGAGGATGCCCGGCTCGACGAATGGCGCAGTGCGTTGCGGCAGGCACAAGAACTGCCGGCGGTGCTGCAGGCAATGATTGCCCTCGATGCCTGGAACGAACTTTCCGTCCTGCAGCATGCCCCGTGGCTCGGCCGGCTGTTTGCCGCCTCGATCCTGCGGGAAGCCGGTATCACCACCGGTACCCATCTCGCCGCCATCAATCTCGGCCTCAAAACCATTCCGGTCGATCGGCGCCGACACCGGGATCGAGAAGCCCGGTTGCTGGCCATCGCTCACGGTCTTTTGGCGGCCGCCGAGATCGGCATGAAAGAGCATGACCGGCTGACTCTGGCGAAAACGATGTTCGAAAGAAAACTGGAGGGCAGACGGACGTCTTCAAAATTGCCGGAGCTGGTCGAGCTCGTCATGGCCAAGCCGCTGGTATCTGCAAAAATGGTGGCGAAGACGCCGCAGGCGGCGCGGCGGATCGTTTTGGAACTCGGCCTCAGAGAGATGATGGGGAGGGGGAGGTTTCGGGCGTGGGGCATTGTGTGATGTAGGCCAGCAAATAGTGATATCTAACTTGACACTTTGAGGATTTCCTAACACCGCATCCGTGATCGGTCCGGTCCGAATGAGACGTACTGACCGCTCAATGTTACGCGTCGTGCAGATACGACTTAACGATCTCAAACGCGCAAACCGCGCTCGTATGAGCGGCATAGTCCTGATAGGTGTCGTTTTTATCCGAGTTCGCAAAATCACAGACGGCTTTCACGACAAGCGGAAGAGGCCGCGGCGCTGGCATTTCTTCAGTTGTGGCGTAGACAGCATAGGCCTCCATTTCAACCGCAACCACTTTGCGCTTTGCTGCGGAAAGTTCCTCGAAAAAACCATCGTCGGCTCGAACAGCAGCTCCAGACGCCATGGCTCCAATTTCAACATTTAGGACGCTGTTGATATTCTGCTTGGTGTATCCTCGACGGATTTCATCCAGCTTCCGCCCATCAGCCTTGAGGCTTTCAGCATGTTTCCGCAACATCGGATCCAAGGCTATTTGAACCGGATCAGGCGCAAATCGAAGAGCCTCACCCTCCTTCTTGTGAAATTTCCCGCTGCCGTAGTCCCAGGAAATGTTTACCACCACGACGTCACCAAGCTGAATATCACCCTCCCGGCCCGCGCAGATACCCGTCATGACCACCAGCCGCGGCTTGAAAGCGGCAGAAATTTTCGACACCGCTGCGGACGTCGCCACCATGCCCATCTGAGCGGCATGACAGGCGACACATCTGTAAGTCCTTCCGTCGACTTTAAAGCTCCCAGCCCAGTACCGGGTGGGATCCGTAGGCGTCGGAAGTTCCTTCCAATCGCAATCGAGAGCGAGGACTGCCTCGAGCTCCGGCTTGGCGAGGGCACAGACAAACGCGACGTCGTAGTCATAGTCTTGCCCAATGGAGGCCGCTTCAGCGGAAGAGCTGATATAGCGGACCTTGGCTGTCAATTGCTCAATCCAGCCAGAGGACTTTGTGTCGAACTTAAGGATTGACCAGAGACCATTGTTGAAATCGGCTTCTGACTGGTCGCGGGCATCGTCGTAAGACGTAAGCCCGACAATATATCTTGGCCTTAGGTAAGTGGTTCGCGCCATGATGTCCCGAAGCAGGGTTTGCCCGCCATCGATCTCGGCCTCTGCCAGTCTGGCTTTGGGTATCATGAGGTCCAATACCAAAAGATCGAACTGCGTCCTGCGCATCTCGGCGCTGGCGTCGTAGGCATTGGTTACATGCGCTATATCGTCCTTGGAAGGAATTCCCGCCTCGATCAGCACCTTCGAGATAGCGGCCGCTTTCGCGATATCGTCGTCAACAATCAGGACTTTCATTCTGCTTCCAAGCCTTCGATCATCAATTTCAGGTTCTTCTGCCACTCGTTTATCGAGGCATGGTAATAGACCGCCCCGATGTAGTGATCTGGAAACTTCAGTTTTAGGTCGGCATCCAGATCGTTTAGCCCGGTGACATTGGGAGCTTCACCAAAGCTCTCGAACTGAGTGACCACAATGACCTTACTCGTTCCGGACATCCTCGCCATCTGGCGCAGGAACTCCTTGCCGCCAAACGCATGCATCCGGCCGTCAGGATCGGGGCCACTGGAGTCGTAGTTCGGCAAAGTCATGTCGAGGATGATTATGTCGGGAGAGACGCGTTTGGCCTCGCGTAGTCCGGTGACCAACGAGGCGCTCCAGATCACCTCCTGATCCGCGTAGTGCGTACTGAGGAAGTCGAGGATACTACGCCGTTTGTTCTCGTCGTCTTCAACTACCAAAAACCGCATGGTCCTGCTCCTCTGTGGTTTGGCGGATGAACCGGAAGCTGAATTTCAATTTACAGAAAAAGCGCCCGCTCCCTTCGTCGATGCCAAATACGACAGGGTCGGAAGCACTTGAGAATGCCATGATCTTGGCAAGCTTCGGAAAGCCGGTGCCACCCTCTCCACTAACGTCCTTCGAAACGTCAGAGCTCTTGAGTTTTGTAATCGCGTCTTCGATGTTCTTTCTATGGCGAGATATATCCCGGCATTCGCTCTCGAACATCAACTGCAAAACGTCGGGTTCGATTTCGGAGAAGTCGATGGTGACCGTTGGACGGTCGAGATCAGCGTGCTTTGCTACGTTGCCAAATAGAATAAAAAGCGCGTCGGTAAATGCGGTAAGAGCATTCGTCATCAACATGTCGAGCTCCCCCGACAGCTCGACAACCGGATCGAAATTAGGATTCAGGCGGCGCACCATCTGTTTGCCGATTTCCACGAGGACGTCGAACATAAGGGGCGTGTTCTCGACGGCCTGCGGCACGTCGAACCATTCGGCCATTTCATTGAGTGCGTCGTGTATCCCGGTTCGGGCGCGGATAAGCGCGTCATTGAGCATAGGAAGGGAGGGGGCGCTCGTGGCATCGCTCACGTTCTGCCACAATTTGTCGAAAAGGGCGTCAAACTCTCTACTTAGTTCAATCCGGATGTATGTCTGCACCGTACCGAGCACGTTTCCTAGGTGGACCCAATAAATCGCAAAAAAGCTGTTCAGGAATTCGTCGAAATTCAGGATGCTTTTGGCGTCAGAGGAAAAACTCATGACAACCGCGTCCGCGAAGCGGTAACTGATCAACCCCTTGGGCTTCTCTGCCCGGCGGATCTGGACAAAATCTGAAGAGAACCGCTCGACTAGCAAGTCGTATTGCTTCGAAAATTCTCCAAGCGCCCTCGACACCCTGTCCGCGTCATCAGGGCCGACGTGAGGCTCCAGGAGTTCATACCAATGATCGTTGGTAGCGTAGGAGCCACCCGACAATACCGTCGTCAAAAGGTGCTGTTCCTGTGAAGGCCGCCGCAACTGTCCTGAGATCGTGCCGTGACGGATACGCAGGCTTAAGTAGCTGTTGATACCGTGCCTGCTGTTCAAGCTGCTTTCGCGGCAAAGTTGGTCGAGGATTTCCGCGAACAAGGCCGAGACCTCGTTATCGGGAATCTCGTATGGCTTGGTGTCCGGAGCGCCAGATGCCAGGCGGTCAAGCATATCTAACAGGTCTTTGGCGGAAACCGTCTCCATCCCGGCTTCAGTGAGGGCTCGAAATCGGTCGAACTTGCCCCTGAGATTTTTGCGCGCCCAGTCCCTTATAGGTTCCTCGTCCATCGAGATCTTGCTACGATCGAGGGACTTGATCGCTTTCACTACCTCCTGCCGGCGGAGGATCAGCTTGATCTCCTCGTCGTACACATCTGTACGCTCGGATGACAGCGACTTGAGCGTTGCCAAGATAGCTAGCCGCTCCTCGTCCAGCTCGAACTGATTTCCATACGTCAACGATAGGCTCAATGTGTCTTCGGTGCAGATCGCAGACAGCAGGAAGATAAGCTTTTCGACGTCATCGATATGGTCTGGTTGCAGCTCTGAAGGGCGAAGCACGCATTTGTCGTCGAGGAACCGTTCAACGGCATAAGATAGCGCCGATCTGAAATCGCGATCGTGGTTCTCAGCCAGCAGCCAAGTCACCAGCGCCATGTTGGTCGAACCGGTGTACCTTCCGACGGTCTGGTCATCGAGGCGTGCGGCGAGACGTGCCAATGGCAGCCACTGAATAAAGGCGTGGTCCCGCCGATAGAAGTCGGCGACCAAGTCTACCGCAGAATTGATCCTGCCCGCAGCCAGCAATCCTTCAATTTCGCACCAGGTCGCGAGCCTTGTCGACGGAAGCCGATCAGATCGAGCCGATCTGAGTTCGTCCACCATGGCTAGATTGTCCTTGGCCCGGGCTAGAACGGAGATCGTCCACCAGACAAGCGCGTCGGCCTCTATTCCACTTGGTACTCGGAGAGGATCGACACCGTGGTAGTCTAAGACAACCGATGGACATGCTGCCGTGGAGGTCAACGCCGCACTGTAATGTGGCCCGAGTGGATCTGGGAGATAGGGGATGACAGTGGGGTCGTGGTCGTTGTTGGCCATGAACCGACGCCGCTGGGCGGCTGCGTCACTCAACGGGTGAGGTATCTCCGCCAACTTGGTGATCGCGGTAGTAAATTCACCGATATTGAAACGTGGAAAAAGCACGGCATGCCGCAAGATATACTCGCGGGCGGCGTCTAGTCTCCCAGGCTTCAGTTGGATATCAGCTATTGAAGTGGCAAGTTCCACCGAGACATTTTCAACTGCCGGAGCTACACCGAGATTTGACGCAAAATGTATCTGATGCAGATTGGTTGCTACCGTCCGTCCGTCGGAGTCCCCGATAATCAAGTTTTCATCAAACTGGAAATCAACTGCGCTGAAGTCGTTTGCGGCTGACAGATTGCCCATAAGATATGAGATTTTGAGAGCCCTACAGTCCCCGACTTCAAACATCAAGGGCAACGCGTACCGATAGAGCAAAGCAGAACAGGAACGCTCTTCCGCCGCGCTCACCCGAGCGAGGTGGACCACGCACTCGTATAGATCCAGAACCGACAGGGTCTGAGCCTGCGCGAGCATTTCGGCTTCGTCCCCGTCCTCAATATCTTTGTTGGCGAGTTGATAATTGATAAAGCGCTTGCCCGCAGCATCGGTCCAAACCCGATGAATGTGTCCTGCGATTTCGGAGAGAAACCTGCTTGGGTTCTGGTCGTTCTCGGAGCGAACTCCGAACCAGTAGGAGTAAAACAAGGCGGCTACGGACGCGCCCGATGATGTATGGTTGGCGATCCATGACTTCTGTGCTTCAAGGCCATGCACGAGGCTCGTCAGCGCTATTCGCGCAGAAAGCGTCTCCAGTGACCAACACACTTCGGCATTGATCTCGTCGACAAGTACGATGGCGTCCTCGTATGATGATCGCTCAAGGCAATCTTCAAGGCGTCGACGAAGCTCGACGTACCGTCGAAGCTTTTCGATAACAGCCCGCAGCGTCCCGACAGCCCAAGCTAGCTCGCGCTCGAAGGAAACCGCAACAAGTGATGGAACCGAACTGATCTGCGTCAGCGATCTCGGCACGAGGCCATCAAGGGGCGGGCGGTGGCGTTGACTGCGAACGACCCACTCGGCAATCACGGGCAGCGTACCTATCGGTGACGACGCTCTCAAATTCGCGATGGAAATCTTCGAGTCGATTCCACCCCTGACGGCATTCCGCCAACCTGCATGAGGGGGAGGAGGCCTTTTTCTGCTTAGCGGCAAGCAATATTCCTCATAGGAAGTATTAACAACGTTAATAACCACAATAAGGTAGTCTACCGCAACGTGCCAGACCTCTATTCCACAGCCTGTTTCAGATAGGTGTCGATGCTCGTGTGGGTAGGGCGGCAACCACGCCATCTATTCACCCTTAGACGAGCGGCGCATCCTCATCTACCGCCTCTAGTCGTGGCATATCGGTCTACTGCTCCGTAGAAACGACATCCTCGGATTTCCGTGTCTCGTAGGCTCGGGCGAACTCTTCATCCGTCCAGTCACCGTCACCGTAATCGTGTTGGTCGTGAAATCTCAGTCCATGCTCAAACGAAACCGCAAAATTCGGACCGACAAATGGGCAGGTCGGCAAATAGTACGTCTTCACAAACGGATCGTTTTCCCAGTCACGGCTAATGAAAAGGTGGCCGCTCGTTCCTTTGATGAACCATGGCCTATCCCCCCAGGTGGCAAACTGCTGATCGATAATCTCCCGCATATGCAAAAGAGCCTGGAGCGCGTCATCTCGTAGCGTAGTGTAGGTGCTGACGTTGAAGTGAATCGAACGATTGCGAAGCACGGCCAAAGCCCGGAACTCTGCCGCAGCCTTCGGAACGAGCACTCCCCACGCTTCCAACGTGTCGATCGGCAGTTGCCAATTGTCGAAGGAATCTTTGCGGTACACATTTCGATACTGCGGGGTCGCGCGGAAGAATTCGCGAAGATCGATAACCAGGTGGTTCAGGATGCGTTCGCCCAGAGTGCAAGCGCTAACGAGGGCCGGATAGTAAGCTCCGATGACAAATGCCTTCCGAGCCTGGTCATGGAGTGCGTTATGGTAGGCAAGCACCGAAAACGGCTTCGATTTAATATCTGCAAAATTCTGCAGTTTCATATCGAAGTTGTGTGAACCGAACTCTTGAGCAAGCTCTGCTTTGAGCTTCTCCCTGTTTTCGAGGTGTAAGCGGCGCGGCAACTCTTCCCACGTTTCACCGGGCTCTTCGAGAAAATGGGAGCGCGTATCGAAATCCATCGCGTAGCTGAGATGACGGCGCCTGCCGCGATCGACAATTAGCGGTTTCCATTCCTCCATCAGTTTATTGAAATCGACTTTGTCGATGGTGAAACTGTTGATTGCCACTGAGAACTGACCCGGCGGGGGTGCGGACGAAAACTTGGACCACCAAGGAGGTAGTTCATGTATTCCTACGCAGATAGGCTTCGAGCGGTTGAGCTCTATATCCGGCTGGGCAAGCGACTTAACGCGACCATTCGCCAGCTGG